>SAMEA104315424__coassemble_462_pt1 | contig 34652 bp, 36 predicted proteins | sample SAMEA104315424__metabat2_high_PE_039 | metagenome-assembled genome bin SAMEA104315424 (sample SAMEA104315424) | gut metagenome | biome: Monkey gut; feature: monkey-associated habitat; material: faeces | place: China | collected 2013
TTTTATTCTTTTTTGATATTTATCTATATATTTATTGTTATCGTAAGTTATGCCATTGGATAAGGTTAATAGTTTCTTTATTCCTAAGTCAATTCCAACGATGTTTTTGGGGGTAGGTTTGGGGATATTTTCATACATTTCATATAAGATAGATACATAGTATTTACCGGTTGGTTCCTTTGATATAGTAGCATTTTTTATTTTGCCGTTAATGCGTTTTATATTTCTATACCCCCGAACTTTTATTAGTCCTAATTGGGGGAGCTTTAATTTTCCGCCTTTTAAATCTAATTCTATATTGCAATATTCACTTGTATATGTGGCGGGGATACTATAGCTATTTCTATTGTACTTACTTTTAAACTTGGGATGTCCTCCTGTTTTGTTAAATAGTTTTTTAAAGGCGGCATCTAAATTATATAGGGACTTGTGGATTATTATACTGTCTACTTCTTGAAGAAATGGGGCCTCGTACTTTAAGGTGCTAGTATAATCTTTTATGTTATTATATGATGTGGTATAGCCGTTATTTATCATTTTATCTAAATAATGATTATAGGTATATCTACTACATCCGAAGATTTTATTTATTAATTCTGTTTGCCCGTCATCGGGGTATAATCTGAATTTGTATGCTTTATACATCAACCTCACCCGCCTTATGGGTCAATGTTATCATAAGTGAGGAACATTGTCAATATAGAATTGATAAAATTACTAAGTTTTTTTCGCCTATAAAGAAAAAAAGAAGTGTGCTACTTCTCGTCATTATAGTTTTGTAATAATTTATCTAAGTCATCTAAGAGGCTATCGGCTTGTTCCCAAGTTTTCATTCTAACTCCGGATGCGTATTTGTGGCCACCACCGCCGTGGGCTGAGGCTACGCCGTTTATTATAGGGCCATTGGACCTTATATTTGCTCTTATGACATTATTATTTATATCTTCAGATAAGAAAACCCATATTTTAATCTCATTTACAAATTTTAGATTATTTATCATATTGCCAGCACTAGCGGAATCTACAGCGTATTCTTTAAGAATATCGTTGGTTAACTTTATATAGGCAAGGCCATTTTGGTTTAGTTTTAGGTTTTGATATATATAACCTTGAAATCTTACTTCTGCAAAGGGCCTACTATAGAGAGGCTCATAAAGGGCAGTAAAATTTATATTGGTCTGTTTTAATAATTTGGTTACTAAATCAAATGTATTTATGGTTGTGTAATCGTGAAGAAATCTATCGGTGTCGCCGATTATACCTGTATATAAGTTTTCAGCCATTGATGTTGTTATTTTTATTTTGTTTTCTAGTAAAAATTTTATTATTAACTGGCAGGTACTGGATGAGGTTTCGTCAATTATTTCAATACCGCCAAATTTTTCTATAAATGGGTGATGATCTATTTTTATGACATAGCTGTAATCTTCGGGATTGGCATCATCAATTCTTCTTTTATCAGGAGTATCGAGGACGATTAATAGTTTTTCGTCCTCTTCTATTATTTCTCCTGTATCTAGAAGGCCCATATATTTGAATTTGGCTGAAAGGGCACCGACTGCGTATACTTTTTTGTTTGGAAAAGTATTTTTAATGCCTTCCTTAAGAGCGAGTTGGCTTCCTAAGGCATCGGGGTCGGCACCAATGTGACGGGCTATTACTATGGTATCGTATTTTTTTATCTGTTTTAATATTTTTTTATTTTCGTTCATTATGCACCAAGTCATAAGTATCTCTGGCAATCATAACTTCTTCATCTGTTGGTATTACATAGCATAATACTTTTGAATCGTCAGTTGATATTTTTCTTAATTCGCCGTGTACTTGATTTGCTTTTTCGTCTAATTTAACGCCTAAGCATTCGAGTTTTCTAACTATATTTCCACGAGTATCAACAGCGTTTTCTCCTATTCCTCCGGCAAAGCATATTACGTCAGCTCCACCTAATTCAACGAAGTAGTTAGCTAAGTATCTTATTACTTTTCCTTCGTATATTTCTTCGGCTAAGATACATCTTGTGTTTCCTTCAGCTATTCCTTTATCGATATCTCTGGCGTCACTGCTAACTCCACTTACACCAAGGAAACCGCTTTTTTTATTTAAATCGTCAACTATTTTTTCTAGGTTGTATCCACTCTTTTTAACTACATAAGGTATGATGTTTAGGTCTATTCCACCGCTTCTTGTTCCCATCATTAATCCGGCATTTGGAGTAAATCCGAGAGAAGTGTCTATTACTTTTCCGTCCTTAATGGCTGTTAGGCTTCCACCGTTTCCTAAGTGACAGCTTATTACTTTTAGGTCTTTTCTTCCTAGTACTTCTTGGATTTTGTTATTTATGTATCTGTGGCTGGTTCCGTGGAAACCGTATTTTCTTACGCCATATTGTGTATACCATTCATAAGGTACTGGGTAAATGTATGATGATGGTGGCATTGTTTGATGATACGCTGTATCGAATACTGCTACATTTTTGGCATTTGGTAATAGTTTACAGAATGTTTCGATACCCATTAGGTTTGCTGGGTTATGTAGAGGGGCTAAATCGCTTAAATCTCTAATTGCTTTCTTTACTTCATCGTCAACTATTACGGATTTGGTGTATTTTTCTCCTCCGTGAACAACTCTGTGTCCTATGGCTTCGATTTCATCAAATGAGTTTACTACTTTATTTAGTAATAATTCGTCTAATAGTGTATTTACTGCTACTTCGTGGTTTGGTAAATCTTTTTCTTTCTTGATTTTTTCTCCATTTATTTTTATTGTATAGAAACCACCGTCTATACCTATTCTTTCGAATGTTCCGCTAATGAGGACTTCTTCTTCAGGCATTTTGTATCCTGTAAATTTTAGAGAAGAACTTCCTGCGTTTACTGATAATACTATCATTGTTTCACCTCTTTCTTCTTATATTATATATGTATTAGTGGTATTTGGCAAGTTTTTTTGGGAAAAAATTTATTATTTTTTGGGAATTGTTAAGTATTATGTGTTATAATTTTATTAAAAGGAGTTGGAGTTATGAAGAGGTTTTTTTGTTTTTTGTGGGTTTTGGGAATTACGCTAGTCGCGAGTGGTTATTTGTCTGTTTGGGCGGAAGAAATTGATAGCATTCCCGATAGGGCCGAGGTCACGTTGAGTGAATTTACTCATTATTTGAATAGTGGGGATTTGGGTATTTATGGGGTAATTGATCCGAATAATTTGGAGTTACGGGGGCAGATTGCGAAGTTTTTGAACGGGGTTTACATATCGTACGAAATTGGGAGCTATGAACGGGTTGGGAGCAATGTTTACAGGGTTAATACGAGGCTTGGAGCGAGCGGAGTTGGGTGGAATGTATCGGGAATGAGTGTCTACTTTGATATTGGCTATACTAATGATGAATACAAAATTATTAATACTAATTTGTTTGATTATGTGGGAGCGGATAAGGTTTTTGAGACTACAGAGGGGATTTTTAAATATTTGTTTAGGGTTGCAGGAATTGTGGTTGGTAGTTTTATTTTGATAGGGATAATTGTGGCATTAATTTTTATTATTAGGAAGAAAAAAAGGAGTTAAATCTTGGTAGATAAAACTTCTTTTTTTGTTATTCGAAGTAACTACCGCCGATGAATTCTCTTAGGATTGAGGTATCGGGAACGGCGTCACTTGGGATTGGTAGAACGTATTTTAGGAGTTCTAAAAGTCGTAGTGCAACTTCGTATTCGGGGTCTTCTTGTTTCACAGAGAAGAGGAGGGGTTCGGCGTAAGTTTTTAGGACGGCGAGTTCATAAGCTAGGGATGAGTTGAAGATTTCGTCGCATAAATCTTGGAATGGGAAGACGTATTTTTCTTCGCCTTTGCGGACGTCGGACCAAGTGCTTATGGTATGGGTTGGGCTATATCCTCTTACTCGATTGTCTCTTACTATTCTTCTTAATAGTCTGATATCAGTCATATTTATGCGGTTATCGTTATCGATATTTAGGTAAGCAAGGGGGCTGATATATATTTTGTATTTGCGTTTTTTGGGAATATCTTTGAGGAGTTCTTCGTTTAGGGCGTGGAGGCCTTCTATTATAAGGATATCGTTTTCGGCTAATTCGAGTTGACGGTTATATATTTTTTTTCCGGAGATGAAATCGTAAGTTGGAATGGTTACTTTATTTCCTTTTAGTAACTTGGTTATTTGGTTATTGAATAGTTTTACGTCGATGGCCCTAAGGCTTTCGTAGTCTGGTTTACCGTTTTCGTCAAGGGGTGTATCATCTCTATTTAGGAAGTAATCGTCAAGGGATATGGGTTTGGGATTTAGACCTAATGTTTTTAGATATAGGGCTAATTTTTTTGATGTAGTGGTTTTTCCTGATGATGAGGGGCCGGAAAGGAGTATTACTTTTATGTCGGCTTTATTTTTGACTATTCTTTCGGCGGTATTTAGGAGTTTATAGTCTTGGATAATTTCGGATAGTTTTATTATTTCTCCTGATTTACTGCTTATTATTAAATCGTTTAGGTCACCGATGCTAGTCATATTTAGGACTGTGCCCCAATTGGAGTAATCGTCGATAGCGGTGAAGTATTTTTCGTGATGGGTATATTTTACTACTTTTCCGTTATCGTATATGGATGGAAATCTTAGGACTATGCCGTGTTCGAGGGGGGTTAAATCGAAGGCGGTTAGGATGCTACTATCATTGGGTAAGTCGCCGATTATGTAATCGTATATGCCGTCAAACTTGTAGAGGGTTACGAACTTTGATGTATCGTAGCAGAGGGTTTTTACTTTATCGGGTCTTTTTATGCTTTTAAAGTAGTTTATGGCTTCCATTCGAGATGTTTCTATTTTTTGGAATGGGATTGATTTTTTGATTTTTTCGTTCATTATTTCTTTTATTTTTTGGATATTTTCTTTGGTGATGGTGGCATCTACTTCATAGTATACGCCTTTGTCTATGGAGTGTTTTACTTTGAATTTTACGTCATTACCGTAGACTTCGAGGAGGGCTTTTTTAAAGACTATTGATAGGCCTTTTTCGTATAGCATATTTCCTCTTTTGGTATTTATATCGTAGAGATATAGGGGACCGCTTTTTTCGATGCTATCTTCATAGTTTATGAACTGGTTTTTGAATTTTCCGCTTATGATGGGGAATTTGCGTTCTTTTTGTACTTCTTTTATTATTTCTTCTAATTTTATTCCTTTGCGATATTCTTTTTTAATACCGTTTTCAAAGGTTATTGTTATTGTATCCATTTATTTCAACCTCTTTCTATTATTTATATTATATGTTTTATTATATCAAATTTGGACTGTTTAGTAAAGAAAAAAACTATAATTTTATAGTTATCTCTTTATTCATATTTATTTGTTTATATTTGACACCGCAAGCATCGAACATTTTTTTGGAGGCTTTTACGCCATCGGTATCAGCGTATTTATCACACAAATATATTATTTCTTTTATTCCGGATTGGATTATTATTTTTGCACATTCGTTGCAGGGGAAGAGGTCAACATATATTCTAGCGTTTTCTAGGTCTTTATTGTCACCGCGATAACTTAGAATGCAGTTCATTTCGGCGTGACATACATAGGCGTATTTGGTGTTTAGGAACTCTCCTTCTCTATCCCACGGAAAGTATTTGTCTTCAATCCCGTTAGGGGCACCGTTATAACCGGTTGATAATATGCGATTGGTATTGGAAGCGATGCAGGCTCCGACTTGGGTAGATGGGTCTTTGCTACGCATAGCGGATAGTTTGGCAACGGACATAAAGTACTCGTCCCAAGTTAGGTAATCTTTGCGATTTTTGTTTAATTCTTGTTTCATTTTTACTCCTTTATTTTGTGAATAGTTCCTTTATGTTTTTGTTGGGAACCATCATTTGCATTTCGTTATTTATTTTTATATCGAATGTTAGTTTATCGTCGTTTAGTTCTTCGCCGTCGATGCACCAGTTCTTGCGGGGTTTGTCTTTTAGTTTTATTTTGATGTTATTGGTTTTATAGGCGTATATGCCCGGTACTTTGGTGGCATCGTGCATTGTTAGGAAATAGAAGCTTTTGATGATGTCTTTTTTCTTATTTATATTGCATAGTAGTACTTCAAATCTGTCGTCATCTAGTTTTACGTCTTTATAGAATTTGTTGATACCGGCGATGCGGTTGGCGGAGGATATTATTATGAATGTGAATAGTCCGTGGTATTTTTCGCCGTTTATTTCATAGGTTACTTCGTTTAGGTTCGTTTTTTGGAAAAGGGATTTGGCTCCTTCTTTTATGTAGGCGAAATAGCCTAATTTCTTTTTTAGTTCGCGGGGTGTTTCATAAGGTACTTCGGCGAACTTACCAAGGCAGGCAACATATACGAATGGTTTATTATTGATTAAGCAGATGTCAACATTTTTTATGGTTCCTGATAGGGTCATTTTTAAATTTTCGATGATATTTTTGCCATAGCCAAACATTTTCCCGATATCGTTTGTAGTTCCAACGGGCATATGGGCTAGAACTAGTTTATCTTTGCGGGCGTAGTTGCCGGTCACGGATTCGTTGAATGTGCCGTCGCCGCCGATGGAAATTACGAGGTCTTTGTGAGGCAATTTTTTGACAATTTCGATGGTATGGCCTTTGTATTCGGTGTGGATAATCTCTGTTTCATAGCCGTGGTCCTCAAGGATTTGTTTAAATTTGGGCAAAAATTCGTATTTTAATTTTTTGCCACTGAGGGGATTATATATTACTGTACACGTTTTCATAGTCCTTGCTCCTTTTGTGTATATTGTATCATAATTTGCAAAAAAAAGATAGACCTTTTTTGTCTATCTGTCTATCTATTTTGGAGATATCCTTATTTTTATTTTGGTTGTTTTGGCTGTGTAGTTGGCTTTTACGTCATCTCCTTTTACGGTTACTGGTACTTCATAGTCGCCCTCGCCATATCCGGACAAGTCAACAACGGCTTTGATGTTTGATGTATCGATGGCGTCAAGAACGTCTTTGGTTCCTTTGATTACAACGCTTGTTTTGCTGGAATTTTCACCTAGAGCTACGGCTTTGTAATTGGAATCTAGATTTATGGTTTCGATTAATACATCGTTTACTTCCATACTTGTTTCATCACCGAGGGATACGGAAATGGTTGCTGATTTTTCGGAAATGCTTCGTATTCCTGATGGTGGAGTTATGATGACATCGTAGTTTTTGTTTCCTTTTAGGTTAGTTACATTGATTTCTACTGGGATGTATTCTAACTTATCAAGGACTTCTTCATCTCCGTATACTGTTACTTTGCTGACACTTGAAGTCATTGAGCTTATGGCTTTTCCGAACTCTACTTCACCTTTTGGTATTACTTTTATTGGTAATTCTTTAGATGGTGATACTATGCTTATGGTTGCGGTTACTTTATTTGGTACCATTTCGACATCTACTATTTTTCCTTCACTATCATAGGCTACTAATTTTACGTCTTCAAGGGTTGTTACTCCGACAGTTGGGTCAATTAGTTTTTCGATATCTACAAGGGCTTTTACGGATGCTACTTTATTTAGGGTGTGTTCAGCTCCTTTGACAATTATATTTGGGGTATCGATACTGATATTTGATATTGATAGTTTTGGATCTAGTTTATCTTTATTTATGACATCGATAGTGGCTGTTTTTTCTATTGATGTTTTTGGATAGATTATTATTGTTATTACTCCTGGGTCTAGTTTATAATCTATGGAATTGATGACACTATCGTAGTTAAGGCTTACTTTATGTGTACCTACGCCAAGTTTGGATACGTCAACGGTTACACTTCCGTTTGATAGTTGTTTGGCTAGGTACATATCGGTTTTTCTTCCGATTAGAGTTACGTCAACGGTTTTGGGTAGTCCTTCTATTACATAGTCTTCACTATTGTATATTGCTTCTACTTTTTGGTCATATAGTACTTCGGCCGAAGAGTCTACAAGGACAATGGCTTTGCTGTCGACAATAAAGAAGAGGCCGAGAGCTAGTATTAGGGATATGAATATTAGGGTATTTCTTCGGACTAACCATTTTTCGAATTTTCCGGTTTTTTTACCGGTTTTATCTCCTATTAAGAGGATAAATTTGGTAATTGGGGTTACGAAGATTTTGTCAATTGGTTTATACAGTTTTTGAAAAACTGACGTCTTTTCTTTACGATTTTTATTTGTTTTCGCCACTATTATCCTCCTCCTCTTCTTCAAATTCGTCATCTAATAGTATTTCTTTTTTTGGTTTTAGTTCTTCGATTAATATCATTCTGGCATCATCTAGGGAGAGGTTATAATTTAGTACTCCGCCTATTGCTATGGATATTTTTCCGGTTTCTTCTGATACTACTAAGGCAATACAGTCGCTTTCTTCACTTATTCCGAGGGCTGCTCTATGTCTTGTTCCTAATCTTTTGTTTATTTTGCTGTTTAAACTGATTGGGAATACGGCTCCGGCACTAGTTATTTTATTTCCTTGAATTATTACACCGCCATCGTGGAGGGGATTTCTTGGAAAGAATATTGATATTAATAGTTCAGATGATATGTCTGCATATAGGGCTTTACTTCTTTGAATATATTCATTTAAACTTATATCACGTTCTACTACTATAAGAGCACCGATACGGGCTTTTCTTAAGTAATCAACGGCATTCATTATTTCATAGACTAGTTTTTCTCTTTCATCCAGAGTTAGTATTTTGTGCCTTCCTAATAATTGTTTTCTACCAAGGTGTTCAAGAATATTTCTTATTTCGGGCTGGAATATTATGATTAGAGCAAGGGGTCCCCACTCTATTACGTATTCTAGCAGAAGTCCTATTGTTGTTAGATTTAGGTAATCACTTAATAGTTTTATTATTATTACTATGAGTACACCTTTAAATAGTAAGACCATTTTTATGTTGTTTTTGAGATTTTTTAATACGAAATATATAAGTAACCATACAAGGGATATGTCTATTATTTTTTGCATAATTGTTAGTACGCTATTTAATGTCATTAACTTCACCTTTCCTTCTATTATTAATTATAACATATAAGTTTAAAAATAGATATAGTAAATTTTAATATTTTGAGACTTTTTTATTTGAGACAGTTTTTTAGGGCCTCTTCGAGGTTGTCTTTTCCTTTATTTATGCAATTTACAAAGGCTTCGATTAAGAGGTCTATTTCATCGTCGGTTATGTTTATTTTTTTTGATTTTAATATGTTTTGGGCCTTGTCCTTAGCGAGAAGATATTTATTTTCTATTGGTGTGGTTTTGGATTTTTGTTCTACGTATTTGACACAGTCTTCAACAACTTCGCGAATGGTTGCAGTGCGGTTCTTTTTATTGTATTCTTTTTTTATCCAAGCCCCGAGTAGCGTAAGAGCCGAAGAAACTATGGTGAGAATGATTGTGTTTACGTCAATTGTACTTACTAAATCGGCCATTTTAGTCCACCTTGATTTGCAAAGATGTTATGGGAACGCCGATGACGCCGGCATAACCGTCCATTCCGTTGGTTCTTTCATTGTCATATTGATAAGGATATCCGTTGACTTTGTAGCGGGCTTTTTTGTAGGGGCGGATGGTGTTTGGAGTGTAATAGTATATTTCGATTGCATCTATTATATTGTTATTTCCGGCATAACCGTTAGTGAATTCGTTTATGTTATAGCCGTTTACGTAAGGGAGCCATTTTCCTCCTTTGTTGTGGACACGATATTTTATGGTGCCTTGGCTAACTTTAATGGCAACTGATGTTATGGGGCTGTTTTGGTAGCCGGCATAGTCATCGAGATTTTTTACTTCGGGGAGCCAGCCGTGTTTTTGGGTTTTCACTCTATAGTAGACATCAACATTTTGGTTTGATGTAGGGGTAGATGCTGGTAAGTTTTGATTTAGATATGGGTAGGGGTTTATTTTTTCTCCAGATGGGGATATTACTTCAAAGTGTAAGTGGCCTCCATAGGATGTTCCGGTATTGCCCATATAGCCAATTACTTGACCTGCTCTTACGGTTGTTCCTTTATTTACGTTAACGGTTCCATAAGCGATGTGGGCATATCTTGTTTTATAACCGTTGGCGTGTCTTATGAGGACATAGTTACCATAGCTTCCGCCTGTTTCAAAACCGGTGGCATTTTTTCTTACTTCTTCTACGACGCCACTAGTATGAGCGGTTATGTAATCTAGAACACTTCCTGATTTTCCTTGTCCGACTATATCGAGGGCTTTATGGTTTTGGGAATAGTTTTGGGTTATCTTGTCATTATAGTTTTTGAGGACTTTACTCATTTTTATCACCTTCTTTGGCTACTTCAACTTCATCTAAGTGGTGTTCTTTGACGTACTTTATTAGTTCTTCCTCAGTCATTATTTTGTCATTCATTTTTTCACTTCCTTTCACTATATTTTATTTTGATTAGTGGTTTTAGAAAGTGCTTATGTGCATTATAAATGAAAAAAGTACCTTGAAGTACTTTTATTTGAACTGGCAACAAGAACCGCATTGTTGATTGGTTATTACGTTTTCTTCACTGCAAGTGTATCTTGGACTATAGGTATGTCTATAGATATGATTGTTAATTACTTTGGTATTTATTGGACATACGTGTGGTACCTCGTGATATATATTTCTGTACACACATCTTTCTCTACCTGGTTCTACTATTGGGTAGGTCATTTGTCCTGGCATTTCCATTTGGTTTATATTCATATTGGTATTGGTGTTAGTGTTGGTATTTAGATTTTGATTAGTGATATTGATATCTATATCGTCGGGTCTTAAACCGAAATCGTTTCTTAAATTTTCGTTATACATTTTACTACTTCCTCCTTATCTACTTTATAATATGTTTTATTTGTTTGTGGGAATATTATATTAGCCCTAGTTAAGGAGGCACAAAAAAATTAATTTACTCTGATAAAATAAATTAATTCCTAGTTTCAAGAAAAGTCGTTAGAGCATCATAGATATTTATTCTATGACAACTAAATATTATCAGTACTTAGTACAACCTCTTATCTTTTGAGTTTTCTTTCTCATAACAATTGTTTATACTTAGATTGCGATAAGATTTTCATTTACAATATTGAATTACTGTAATGATTATTTCTTTACTTGATAGCTTATTAACCAATCATCAAATATATTATTAATATTTAGTTTTTACTAAATATATAGCACTTTTAAGTTTTCTATCAATAAATTAATATTGTAATATATATCTTAGAAAGTGGTTATAATGTCTATCTTTTATCTAAGTAATTTTATTGTACTATATTTTTTGGTGTTTGTCAATACTTTTTTGGTAGTTTTTGTAATTATTTGTCGAGATGGAGCATTTGCTCTATTTTATCGGTTGATATGGTGATGTTTTTTAGTTTCGTATTTATTTTATTGTCTTTACTTTTGAGGTTAAAGGCTTTATCGTTTGGAATGGTAAATTTGAATTTATTGAATTTTGATTTGGACCTATCGAAGAATGAGGCGGTTATATCAAAATGACTATAAATGTATTTTTGATAATTTTCTTCATCTAAATATAGGGTTGAGAGGATGGTGCAAACTTTGACATTTCTTCCTTTTATGAGTATTTCTTCTAAAAGGGGTAACACCTCGTGGGGCTCTTCTAGCATTAGGTCGTCAAACTCTGATATTAGCATTATAATTAGGGGGTATTTTGTTAAGTCAGTGGCTTTTTCTCTGATTTCTATTTCTTTTAATAGGCCTTTTAATACTTCAGGGATGTATTTTGTTTCTTTTATAATGGGGCTTATGAAATGACTACTGTTATCGTATATTTTGTAATCAACGCCTTTAACATCTATTGGTAATATTTTTACTTCTTCTTTTTGATTTTTGGATATTATTTCATATAGAATATTGCTGACTAAATCGCTTTTTGAGTAGTCGTCTAAGCCGGTTATAAGAATATTGGGATAGGTTTTTAAATCTATTTTTATGTGTTTATTTTTATTTCTTCCTATTGTTATATTTGTTTCCATTTTATTCCTTCTTTCTAATATGTTATGGGGGTGCGGAACAGAGTACTTACTATTACATCTATTAAAAATATTATTATTAACCACGTACATATTTTTACTTGAGTGGTTAGTTTTATTTGTGGAAGTATTTTTAATAGATGGGGTTCTATTTCATAGATTAGGGCCATTCCTCCGACAGCAAAAGTGAGGACACTTCTTAGACAGACTAGGCCTTGGATATTCATAAAGAGGCCTCTATAATCCCATAGTCTTAGTCCTTGAACTTTTAAAATGTATAGACCGACGATGTATTCTAATAAGCCGGTTATAAGCATTATGCTTAGAAATAGTAATATGGGATGTTTTTTCAGGGGTTTTAGGTAATATATTAGTACCGCACCAGTTCCATAAATGGGAAGGCAAGGACCGTATAGTGACCCGCGATTAGCGAACACGCCCTCGGTAAATTTGTAAAAAATTACTTCGTAGATGAAGCCGACAAAGGCTCCGATAAAAAATATTGCTATTAGTAGTATTATTTTGTTGATTTTTCCTTCTTCTTTCATAACTTCTCCTTTATTTTAGTATATCACGAATGGGAGGAATTGTAAATTTTTTTTGAAGTGGTGTAAAGTAAAAGAACTAGGGGGCCAGTTCTTGTGGTGGTTGGGAGGTGAAAATCTTTTTTTCGTGGGTGTAGGGGTGGATTATGGTTAATTTATAGGCGTGGAGGAGCATTCTTGGGGATTTGGTTTTGCTTCCGTACTTGCTATCACCAATGATGGGGTGGCCAATGCTGTTTAGGGCGACCCTAATTTGGTTTTTTTTCCCAGTTAGTATCTCGACATCTAAGAGAGTGGTGTTTTTGGTCGTTGATATTTTTTGATACTTGGTTATGGCTAAGGGGTCGGAAGGATTTTTTGTTACATATACAATATGGTTTTTATTCTCTTGAAGATGGTTTTTGATTATTCCTTCACTTGGGGTAATTCCTTCAACGCGAGCGAGATATTTACGTTCAATCGCGATGTTGTTCCAGTTGTTTTGGAGAATGGTTTTAGTTTTAATATCTTTGGCAAAAAGGACAATACCAGAGGTATCTTTATCTAATCTGTGTACTATGAATACTTTATTTTGTTTATTTTTTTGTTTTAGATAGGTATATACTTCGTGGTATAGGGTTCTTTCTTTTTCTTTTGGGGTTGACACGCATAATAATTTGGCTGGTTTTGATACTACTAATAGGTGTTTATCTTCATATATTATGTTCAGTTTCTTCTTCATTTTTGCCTCTTTCTTCTACTAAGTAGTTATAGCTATTGGGAATGGATAGTCTTATTTCATCCCGCATATATATTTCTTTTATTTCATTCATTATTTTTATATTTTCTTTGTTATAGAAATAGTCGTAGGTTTTGTAATTGAAATCTAGGTTGTCAAAGGCTTTGTTAAGAACATTGCTATTTAATATGGGGTCGGTTGAGATTTGTGATAGTTGCCAAACAAGAGATGGGTATTTGAAATCTTCATAGTTAGAACTTGGGTATAGTTCGTGCCATTTTTCATAGTAAAGAAATTGACAAAGACTGTTCGCAATTTCGTATTTGGCATTTTTTATTTCTAGATTACAATCTAAATATATTGTCATATTTTCTAAGTCTGTTAGGGCATCGGGTAAAAGGCCTACATAGCACTTTATTTCTTTGGCTCGAGGAGGCCAGTCTACGTGAAGATAGTTTTCGAGTTGGTACATAAAATAGTCATTTTCTTTGTGCCATCTTATTCGATATTTTTTGATTTTTTTAGGAAGGAGCTCTACTTCTTCATCGTATAGTTTTCCAATTAGTTCTTCGATTAGTTCTTCTTTATTTGGTTTATTTAAGATATTGTACATATCAAGAAATCGAACTATTAATCTGTTTCGTAAGTCCAGTATTTCTTCTTCGGGAAAGTTTGCTATTTCCTTTATTATTCTTATGTTTTCTTCTTTTGTTAACATTTCAAATTTTATCATTGGGCACTTTGCCATTTATTACCACCTTATTTACTTCTTTTTCTAACTTGATTATAATATATAAAATGTTTTTTTTCAATGTATTTCACCTAATTTTCAGGATAAAATGGAAAATATGGTGTGGTAAATGTTATTTTGTTATATGAAAAGGAATAATATGATGAAAACAAGAAGAATTATTGTTCTTCCTGTTCATAAGATATTAGGTATTTTAGGTCTTCATCGGTTAGTTTTTCAATAACATTTTGATCTCTGGTATCGCCCTCTATTAGTTTGTCACTTAACATTTTTTTCTTGTCTTGTAACTCTAATATTTTTTCTTCAATAGTGCCTAGTGCCACTAGTTTTATTACCTCGACATTATTTTTTTGGCCTATACGATGAGCTCTATCAGTGGCTTGATTTTCGGCTTGGGGGTTCCACCATAAATCTAAGTGAATAACTATATCGGCACTAGTTAGGTTTAATCCTGTTCCACCAGCCTTTAGCATTATTAAGAAAACATTAGTGTTATCATTATTGAAATTGTCAACTAATTGCATTCTTTTTTTGGCACTAACACTTCCGTCTAACATATAGGTTGTAATACCTTCGTTATTGAGGGAACTGTTGACAAGGTCGAGAGCAGTTTTGAAGGAAGAGAATATTAGTATTTTGTGTTCGTTAGCCACAGCATCTTTTACTACTTTAACAAGATTTTCTATTTTTGAACTTTCATCTGTATAGTTTTCGTATACGATGCGAGGGTCTATACATAGTTGTCTAAGTCTCATAATTAGGCCTAGGAATAGGAAACGAGCTTTACTCCAACCTTCTGTTCTTACTATTTCTTGAACTTCTTTGTTTACTTTTTCTACTTCTTTGGCGTAGAGTTTCTTTTGATTAGGAGACAGTTCAATAAAAATATTGTTTTCTATTTTTTCAGGAAGGTCGATTAATACGTCTTTCTTTTTTCGACGTAATATAAATGGTGATATTTGTTTATTTAGGGAAGACAGCATTTTATTAGTAGTATCGTTAAATTCTTTTACATTATATTTATTGGCAAAGTTTATAAGTGAACCTAAAAAGCCTGGCATAATAAAGTTAAAGATACTCCATAACTCTGTAACGGAATTTTCAAGGGGGGTGCCGGTTAGGGCTATTTTAGTGTGGGCTTTTATTTTATAGGCTTTCTTAGTTGCAACGGCATTTGGGTTCTTGATGTTTTGAGCCTCATCTATAATACATACTTCAAAGTTCATTTTTTCGTAATAATCAAAGTCTTCACGAAGTAGTCCGTACGATGTTATATATATGGATGCGGATTGTTCAAAGAGGGATTTTCTCTTTTCCTTAGTACCAGCAAGGACGGCATATTTTATTTCAGGGGTGAATTTTAATATTTCGTTTTCCCAGTTATAGACAAGGGAAGTTGGAACTACGATTAAAAATTTGCTATCTGGCTTCTCTTTAAGTACTTTCTTTATAAAATAGAGAGTTTGAAGGGATTTTCCTAGTCCCATTTCATCAGCGAGGATACCACCAAAACCGCATTTATATATATTATAGAGCCATTTTATTCCTACTTTTTGGTAATCTCTAACTATTTTATTTTCGTCTTTAGTAAAGGTTAGTTTCATATTTTGATAATTGTGGAAATTTTCAATAAATTCGTCAAAGATGCTATCTGTTTCTATTATGTTATATTTTGTTTTTTTGAGACTATCTAAATATAAGGCTCTGTATTTTGGTATTTCACCTACGCCGGTGGTGATGTCTTTAGTCGTTAGATTTAGAGTACCGGCTAATTCTTCTAGTTCCTCTAATTCGGCATTATTATTTAAGTCAATAAAATTTCCACTTTTTAGTCTATAATATTTTTTCTTTTTTTGAAGAGAGGCAAAGATATCGTCTAGTTCGTCGGGATTTATGTCTCCTAAAGAGAAATTGTAGTGCATAATGTTGTCTTTTCCAATAGAGAAAGTGCTTTTTATATTGGTATTTTTTTCGACACTTATGTTTCGTATTTTAGTTGACGTAAAGGTTTCGTACTTTTCGGATAGTTCTTTTATTCCTGTATCAAGGAAAGAACCAATGTCATCGATATCGTCTAGAGCTAGTTTACTTTTTTTATTTATGAAGCCTTGTTTTAGAATATCATTTATAAGTTCTCCTTCATAATCTATGTCTCTTAATATTTCTTTATTGTTATCAAAATAGTCTATTTCTTTATTTCCGTATTCTAATTTTACATTACAGATAATATCATTGTAATTCATATCGAAGTATAATCTTGCATCGGGCTTTTTGGTAATTATGATGTTAGAGGCGGAGCTGTCAACTTCTACTTTTTCTTTGACTGTAGGAAGAATGCTTTTAGAGAATGTTTCTAATTCTTCATCATCAAAAATTAGTGTTTCCATATTATTATTAAGCATTTCTTTTAATACCATTGCATCGTGTTTCTTTAAATGATAACATTCTTTTTCATATATTATATATTCGAAATCGTCTGTAAGTTTGTATAAATCGGCATCAAGGTCAATAGAGAAAATATAATTATTACCTTTTTTAGAAATTTTGGAACCGATAGGAAATCCTTCTTTAATATTTTTTATGTATGGACCGTTTTTGATACTAAAGCCTTTATCTTTAATGATGTTTAATAATAATTTTTTTCCGTTATCGTGGAGTTCGAGGATTTGGGAATTGCTCGTATATCCTTCTAGGGAGTAGTAATGGTCTATAAATATGTTTATTATTTTGGTATCTAGCTCATTAAAATAGTGTTTATTGGCATCGTAAATGAAATTTTTGCCAAATTCAACAGTGCCGGTGCCATTTACATAGGCCTCGATAAAGTCTTGCATCTTGGTTTTGAGCATATACAAGCGGTCAGTTCCTATACGAATACCTATTTTTCCGTTTAAATTTAGCTCTACCTCTAGTTTTAATTCTTCTTTTACTTGATACTTAGTGGGAGCGTTTTTTAGTAATTTATTTAAGACATCTCTACTTATATCTTTGGTAAAATCTTCTCTAGTTGTATTGAATATGTTTTCTCCATAGTAGTTAAAACAAGCAGCTATGTGCGGACATTTTGAATTGTAATAGAAGGCATTGCAATTACATCTAAAGCCTATTTTATCTTCAAAATCGTTACTTATTAGAACGTCGTAGTCTTGCCAATAGTATTGTTTATTTTCAACAGAAAAAAAGTAATATGCGGTATCATCTCTTAGATATTTTTTTTGGAAATGAACCTTATCTTTTGGATATTCAAGGCTTTTTTCGTAGCATTCTTTTCCTAAACTTTTTTTTATATATTTTTCTATGTCATTGTTCTTCATATTATGCACTTCCTTTTGGACTTTATTATAACATTTCATATAATATATGTAAATGTTTTTTGTAAATTTTGTTGGTATTTTAGAAATTATGTTTTATAATTGTTATGGTGATTGATATGGATAAAATAGAAAAGCTTATTAATATGATTAAGGAATGTAAAAATATTGTGGTTTTTACGGGAGCTGGGGTTAGTACGGAGAGTGGTATTCCTGATTTTCGGAGTAAAGATGGGCTATATAATATGAAATATAGTTATCCTCCTGAGGAAATTCTTAGTCATAGTTTCTTTGTGAATAAGACGGAAGAGTTTTATAGATTTTATAGGGATAAACTTAATGTTTTGGATAAGGAACCGAATATTGTTCATAGTACTTTGAAAGAATTAGAGGATATGGGAAAAGTTAGGGGGATTATTACACAAAATATTGACGGACTTCACGAAAAGGCTGGTAGTAAGAGGGTTGTAACTTTTCACGGAAGTGTGTATAATAATCACTGTATTAAATGTAGTAAATTTTATTCTGTGGAGGCGGTGTTTAATAGTACAGGGATTTGTCGATGTGAGTGTGGGGGAATTGTAAAACCGGACGTTGTTTTGTATGAGGAGGAAATTCCCAGAGATGTGCTTAGGAATAGTATAGAGCTGATTAGTGAATGCGATATGCTCCTTGTTTTAGGGACTTCGCTTACGGTATATCCAGCGAGTGGACTTATTAATTATTTTCGGGGCAAGTACTTGGTTATTGTTAATAGGGATACTACTGGTTATGATAATATGGCTGATTTGGTTATTAATATGGGACTTAAAGAGGTATTTGAGGGAATAAATAAGCATCTTAAAAGTTAATTTTTTAAATGTACCCTATAGGACTAAAAAAACTAGAGTTTGGGGCTCTAGTTTTAATTGGCTTATTTAACTTCTATTTGCTTTTTATTGCTGTTAGCATCTTCTTTAGGAACAGTTACTTTTAGTATTCCATTATTGAAATGAGCTTCTATTTCGTTTTCTTTTACTTCTCCTAAGTAGAATGATCTTTGATATTTTCCATAATATCTTCTTTCTCTTCTTAGGTATTTTTTGTGTTCATCTTCGTGTTCTTCTTCAGTTTTTTCAGCTGTTATTGTAAGGGTTCCTTTGTGCATTTCTACTTTGATATCCTTTTTATCAAATCCAGGGATGTCCATTTCGATATGGATTATTCCTTTCTTTTCGTAGATATCACATTTCATATTGTCCTCTTTTTCTAAATCTTCTAACATATTATCTAAAAACATTCTTCTTGGTAACATAGTACCATCTCCTTTCAATTTATTTTATTATTTTTTAGACATTATATCAACAACTAAATTACTTATTTCGGTTGGGCTTTCAATTGGTAATCCTTCAATTAGACGAGCCTGTGCGTAAAGTACTTTAGTATATTTAGCTAATTCTTCTTTCTTATTTTCTTTATACAATTCTTTTAGTTTTTTTACTATTTCGTGGTCTTTATTTACTTCAAGAATCGTTTCTGCGTGAATTTTTTCTCCTTCTGGCATTGCGTTTATTACTTTTTCCATTTCTATGGAGATATTTCCTTTAGTAGTTAGACATACGGGGTGGTTAGTTAACTTACTGGTTAATTCTACTTTGCCAACTTCAGGGAGAGTTTCTTTCATTGTAGCAAGTAAATCTTTGTTATCTGTATTTAATTTTTCTAGTTCTTTCTTTTCTTTTTCTGTAGTTAAATCTACATCACTATCGGATACGTTTTTGAATGGTTTTTCTTCAAATTCCCTTAGGGCTTGCATTGTAAACTCATCAACGTATTCTGTTAAATATAGTATATCGTATTTTTTCTTTTTTACTCCTTCAACTTGAGGAAGATTATCTATTTTTTCGTTGGTTTCGCCACAAGCGTAATATATTTCTTTTTGGTCTTCTTTCATATTTTGGACATATTCTTTTAACGTGATATAGTCTTTTTTCTCAGCTGAATAGAATATTAGTAGGTCCTGTAGGGTATCTTTTGCTGAACCGTAAGTGCTGTAAATTCCATATTTGATGCCGGCCCCAAAGTTTTTGAATATTTCTTGGTAAAGTTTGAAATCGTCGGTCATTAGACTTTTTAGTTCTTTAATTATTTTGGTTTCAATATTTTTGGCGATTTGTTTTACTTTATAGTCATTTTGGAGGGTTTCTCGGGAAATATTTAGGGATAAATCGTCGGTATCTACTATTCCTTTGACGAAGCTGAAATAGTCAGGAAGTAAGCTCTCACATTTATCCATAATTAGGACACCATTTGTATATAGGCTTAGACCTTTTTGGTACTCTTTTGTATAGAAATCGTAAGGAGCGTGAGATGGTATGAACAGGATACATTTGTAGTTGCAAAGGCCTTCAACAGTGTAGTGGATAACTTTGGCTGGAGCAGAGAAATCGGAAAATTTATCCATATAGAAATTATTGTATTCTTCCTCTGTTATTTTGGTTTTATCTTTCTTCCAGAGGGGTACCATACTGTTTAGGGTTACTACTTCTTTGTATGTTTCGTACTCGGTTTCGCTACCTTCTTTTAATCTATTGTTTTCGACCTCCATTTTAATTGGATAACTTATATAGTCGGAGTATTTTTTTACGATACTTCGAATGCGATACTCGGTTAGTAGGTCGCTGTATTTTTCGTTTTCGGTATCTTCTTTTAGATATAGGGTTATGTTAGTACCGTTTGTTTCTTTTGGTGCTTCCGCAATGTTATATCCGTCGGCTCCTTCAGAAGTCCACATATAGGCTTTATCTTCGCCCACTTTTTTGGACAATACTTCTATTTTAGAACTTACCATAAAGGCTGAGTAAAATCCTACTCCGAATTGTCCTATTATATTTACATCGGTTTGGTCTTTGTTGTTTTCTTTAAAGGCTAAGGAATCACTTTTGGCAATTGTGCCGAGGTTATTTTCTAGTTCCTCTTTATTCATTCCTATACCGTTATCTTTTATGGTTAGGGTTTTCTTATCTTTATCTACAACTAGTTCTATTTCTAATTTATCTTTATCTACTTTTAGAGTACTATCGGTTAGGGATTTATAGTATAATTTATCGATAGCATCACTGGCATTTGATATTAGTTCTCTTAGAAATATCTCCTTATTGGTGTAGATAGAATTAATCATCATATCTAGTATTTTTTTGGATTCTGACTTAAATTGTTTTTTCATTTTGGCCTCCTTCTTTTGTTTACATTTTAGTTATATCACTCTTTTTAGCAATTGTCAATAGCAATTGCTAAATTTTCACAAAATATTCATTTTCTTTTTTGGCGTTTTGTAGTATAATACTTACGAAGGAGGGATATTATGGGAAAAATTAGAATTCCTAATTATAGTTTAGGTGAAGAACTTATTAACTCTATATCACACGGATTAGGGGCACTTCTTAGTATTGCTGGGCTGGTAATCTTGCTTGTTAACTCACATAGTGCAATGGCAGCTGTAACCAGTAGTATATATGGTTCGACGATGATTATTTTGTATGTTATTTCTTGTATTTATCACGGGCTGTCGAAGAGGACTAAGGCTAAGGGCGTGCTTCGTGTTATCGACCACTGTAATGTGTATTTGCTGGTGGCGGGTACGTTTACTCCCATTACTTTATCTTTGATTGGTGGGGTTATTGGTTGGGTTTGGTTTGCGATTGTATGGGTTATTACTATTATTGGAATAGTCCTTACTAGTATTGATGTTGATAAGTATAGTTTTGCGAGTGTTATTTTACACCTTGCTCTTGGTTGGAGTTGTCTTATTTGTTATAAGCCTTTATTTGGAGCTATGGATGGAACGGAGATTTTATTTTTAGTTCTGGGTGGTGTATTTTATTCTATTGGAGCGGCTTTATATGGTATTGGGAAGAAGAAAAGGTATATGCACAGTGTGTTTCATTTCTTTGTTCTTGCTGGTAGTATATTCCACTTCTTTATGATTTTACACTTTACAGCATAATACAGAAATTTAAAAACTGTAATGCAAATAGTGCAGAAATTTAAAAATTGAGTATTTAATGGCTCAGTTTTTTTTTCATTAAAAAGTTGTGTAATAGTTACTATAATTAATAGAAAAAAGGGGGAGTTTATGATATAATGATAATTGTGTGAGAGGTGATAAAATGCTAGAAAATAGACTTGGTATTTCTAATGAAATTGAATTATCGAAGGAAGAAGAGAGAATTACTAAATTAAGGGCACTAGAATTATTTGATAGTGGCAAGATAGACGAAATTGAAGTAGGAACTTTTGTGGGACTTGCTAAGATACATTATTTTTTGTTTAATGATATTTATTATTTTGCTGGTAAAATTAGAAATGATAATATTGCTAAGGGTAATTCCCGATTTGCTTCGGTTTTATACTTGAATGACGTTTTAAATAAAATTGACGAAATGCCACAAGTTACTTATGACTATATAATAAAAAAATATGTTGAAATGAATATTGCTCATCCTTTTATGGAGGGTAATGGAAGAAGTACTAGAATTTGGCTAGATATGATATTAAAAAAGGAACTTGGTAAAGTTGTTGATTGGAGCAAAGTTAATAGAGAGGATTATTTATTAGCAATGGAACGTAGTCCTATTAGGGATACGGAAATAAAGTTATTATTGCAATCTGCTTTAACAGATGATGTTAATAGTAGAATGGTTTATATGAAAGGTATTGATGCTAGTTATTGTTATGAGGGATATAGTACTTATTCTTTAGAGGAACTTGATAGTAATAATAGTTAATGAAATTGAAAAATAGTAATAGAAATAGTGCAGAAATTTAAAAATTGAGCCATTAAATACTCAATTTTTAAATTTCTGCAATTTTATTTATCTCTTATGAGGAGTTTTTCTACATAAGATACTGCTAGATACATTAGATATGATACTATTACTAATATAAGGATACCGGTTATGACAAGATTTAAATTAAATACTTGGGAACCATATATAATAAGATATCCTATTCCCTCCTTGGAGACAAGGAATTCTCCCATTATTACTCCAATTATAGTCATAGTGCGAAAAATAATGTTTTAAAGGTCTTTTTGAAGATAAACTTATGTTAGTTAATGGAGGTAGAAATATGGGGAAAACACTAACTTGTCCTTTTTGCAATAATAAAGATACTCTAAAAGTTGTCTATTGCTATAGAGGATATAAAAGGAAAAATAATGATTTAAGTAATTTAGTAAAGGATGGTACTATATATAGAAATGAAAAACCTAGATTTGAAAAGTATGATTTTGATGGAGAAAAAATAACTGCAACTTTATACAATAAATATTGTCCTAATTGTCAAAATTATTTTCATTCTATTGGTAAAATGGCTGTAATTGATATTGATAAAGTTACTCTGATATATGAAATAGAGAACAGTAAATATAGATACGATTTTGATTTTTCAAATAATCAACAAGCAAAGTATAATTGTAAATATAATTATGTATCAGTGGCTAAAGATATTATTTTATCTGATGATGAAAGGTATGATATATTAAAAAGTATAAAAAAATCTAAAATGAATTTTTGGAATAAAGAGTATAATAATAAAGATAATTATAAATATAAATGGATAATTAAGTTAGAATATCACAATGGTTTAAGCGAATGCTTTTTTGGATATGATCAAGTTTCTGATAATTGGAATAGTTTTATAAGTGGATTTAAAAATATTATATATAAATATGATAATGAAAAATTAATTGATAGAATTATATAACAAAGTATATATGATATGACAACTTTTTAAAGAATTTACCATTCAAGCAACTGGAGGTCATTTTATGAATATATTTGATATGGATTACAATAAAAAAGAAAAAAATCTATTTAAATATCATTATACTTGCTTATTATCTGAATTGTTAATTTTAAACTATGAATTTTCTAATCGTGAGTATAATGGTACTGCTGGACAAGATGCTTTTTATAAACTACAAAAGAAAATAAAATATGGTATGGAATTAATAGATTTCGAGAAAATGGAATTTGAAAAAATAATTCCTTTTTTATATTACAAAACTGTAAGGTAAGATCTACCTTATTAGTGGTATAATAATTTATAAGAAATGTGGTGAGATATATGAAGAAAATTATGATTATTGAAGATGATGATGCAATATGTAACGAGTTATCAGAACTTTTAGAAAATAATAATTATAAACCTATTATTTTAAGAAACTTTAAAAATTCCTTAAATGAAATAATTGAATCTTCACCAGATTTAATATTACTAGATATAAACATACCTTATATAAATGGCGAAAAATTATTACAAGATCTAAGAAAAACATCTAATATTCCTGTAATAATGGTAACTAGTAGAAATTCTGAAATTGATGAGGCATTATCTATTTCTTATGGAGCAGATGATTATATAACTAAACCATATAATCCTAATATACTTCTTCTAAGAATTGGGGCAGTATTAAAAAGAACAAATGCAAAATCAAATGTTCTTTCATATAAAGATTTAAAAATAAATGTCCAAAAAGGAATTATAAAAAAAGAAGATGTAGAAATTATTTTAACTAAAAATGAGATGATAATATTTTGTTTTTTACTTAATCATCAAAATAAAATTGTTACTAGAGATGAGCTTATGACAGATTTATGGAACAATGATGAGTTTATCAATGATAATGCTTTAACTGTAAATATAAGTAGATTAAGAGCAAAATTAAAAAGTGTTGGATATGAAGATGCAATAGATACTAGAAAAGGAATGGGTTATATTTTATTATGAAATTTGGTAGGTATTTAAAAGATAAACTTTATGCACTTCTTCTATCACTAATTAGTTTTGGTATCGTATTGCTTATATTCTTTGCTTTCAAAATTGATAATGGTGTAATAATTGCCACAACATTTGTATTAATCATTTGGAGTTTATCGCTTTTATTAATTGATTATTTAAGAAAGAAAAAATTTTATACAGAATTAATTTCTAATATTGAGGCATTAGATAAAGGTTATTTAGTATTAGAAACTCTTGATAAACCAGTATTTTATGAAGGCGAATTATTACATCAAGCACTCTATGAAATTAATAAATCAATGAGTGAAAATGTTAAGAGAATAGAAGAACAATGGGATGACTTTAAAAACTATATAGAAATGTGGATCCATGAAGTAAAAATTCCATTAGCAACTTTAATATTGATTAGTAATAATCATAAAGATAAATTTGATAAAAAGACAAAATCACAACTAAAACGATTAGAGGATTATGTAGAGCAAGTATTATATTATGCAAGAAGTGAGAATGCAGAAAAAGATTACTTGATAAAAGATACAGAATTATCAAAAGTAATAAAAAATGTAGGTCTTAAAAACATGGATGACCTACTAGAAAATAAAGTTGATTATAATGTTGAAAATGTTAATGTTAAAGTCTTAACCGATTCTAAATGGTTAGAATTTATATTAGGTCAAATTATTAATAATTGTATTAAATATAAAAGAGATATTAATAATTCTTACATCAAAATATCTGTAAGAGATGAAAAATATAAAACTACACTTATAATTGAAGATAATGGTATAGGAATAAAAGCTTCTGATTTAAAGCAAGTATTTGATAAGTCCTTTACAGGAGAAAATGGAAGGAATACAAGTAAATCAACTGGTATGGGATTATTTATTGCTAAAAATATGTGTAGTAAACTAGGGCATAAAATAAATATTGAATCAAAAGAAAATGAATATACACGAGTATATATAACTTTTGCAAAAGACAAATATTACGAAGTTTTAAAGTAATATTACAAAATTGTAATGTTTTGTAATATTGAACGAACGACAAAATAATATTTTTAATTTATTATTATTTATGGAAGGAGAAATTATATGGAAAATATTTTAAAAGTTGACAAAATTGAAAAATACTATGGTAGTCGTTCATCTTTAACAAAGGCGATTGATAATTTATCATTTGAAGTTGATAAAGGCGAATTTGTTGCTATCATGGGAGCATCCGGATCAGGTAAAACTACTCTTTTAAATGTTATTTCTACTATTGATAGAGTAACATCTGGGCATATCTATGTTGGTGGTGAAGATATAACAAAATTAAAAGGAAACCAACTTAATAAATTTAGAAGAGAAGAATTGGGATTTATCTTTCAGGATTTTAACTTGTTAGATACTTTAACTGCCTATGAAAATATTGCACTTGCTCTATCTATTCAAAATGCTAATGTATCAGAAATTGAAGAAAAGATAAAGAAAGTTGCTGATGAATTAGATATTAAAGATATCTTAAAGAAATATCCTTATCAAATGAGTGGAGGACAAAAACAAAGAGTTGCATCTGCTAGAGCAATTATTACAGATCCAAAGTTAATACTTGCAGATGAGCCAACAGGAGCATTAGATTCTAAATCTGCTAAAATGTTACTTGAAAAATTTAATCATTTAAACGAAGAACTTTCAGCAACAATTCTTATGGTAACTCATGATGCTTTTACTGCCTCTTATGCACAAAGAGTGGTCTTTATCAAAGATGGTAAAATTTTTAAAGAGATTCATAAAGGTAATGATTCTAGGAAAGAATTTTTTGATAAGATTATTGATGTAGTAACATTACTTGGTGGCGATTTAAATGATGCTTTGTAAATTATCAATAAAAAACATTAAGAAAAGTATGAAAGACTATGCCATCTACTTTTTTACTTTAATTCTTGGTGTAGCAATATTTTATGTATTTAATGCACTTGGCTCACAAACAGTAATGTTAGATGTATCATCATCTGCTGAAGAATTAATTGAACTTATGATGACAATGTTATCTGGAGTTAGTGTATTTGTGTCATTTATACTAGGATTTTTGATTATATATGCTTCAAGATTTTTAATAAAAAGAAGAAATAAAGAATTTGGTATTTATTTAACTCTTGGTATGAGTAAAAGAAAAATATCTATGATTCTATTCTTTGAAACACTATTTATTGGAATTATCTCATTAGCAGTAGGTCTTGGGATAGGTATTATTCTATCCCAATTAATGAGTTTAGTAGTTGCTAATATGTTTGAAGCAAATCTTACAAAATTCGCATTTGTATTTTCTAAAGCATCTTGTATTAAAACTATAATTTACTTTGGAATTATGTATTTACTTGTAATGATTTTTAATACTTATAGTGTAAGCAAATGTAAGTTAATAGATTTATTAAATGGTGCAAAAAAAAGTGAAAAAATTAAACTTAAAAATCCAATTTTATGTATAATTATTTTTATTATTTCATGCTTAGTTTTGGGTAAAGCATATCACATGGTAACAGTTGAGTTTCTTACTTTACAAGATGTTAAAGATATATTAAAACCAATAGTAATGGGAGCAGTATCAACATTCTTTATTTTTTGGTCTTTATCAGGACTTATTTTAAGAATTGCTATGAGTATAAAGAAATTTTATTATAAAGGATTAAATAGTTTTACTTTAAGACAGTTTAGTAGCAAGATCAATACAACAGTTTTTTCAACAACAATTATTTGTTTAATGTTATTTATTACAATATGTTTATTATCTGCTTGTCTAACAATGAAAAATTCAATGAATGCTAACATAAGAGAACTAGCACCTGCTGATTTTGAATTTACAATTAATATGAACATGGATAAATACTATGATAGTTTTAGAAATTATGGTTATAATGATAATCAAATTAAAAATTCTCATTATACTGCATTAGAAATGTTTGATGTATTCAATTATGATATTACTAAAGATATAAAGGAATATATTGAAATTAATACTTATGCAACACCAGACTTAACTATGAATCAAACTCTAGGATCGAAACTAGTTGAAGTAAGAACAAGTTTTCCTTTTTTGAAGTATGATACAAAAGAATCAATAATGAAAATAAGCGATTATAATAAAGTGGCTAGGTTTTATGGAAATGAAGAATATTCTCTTAAAGATGATGAATATATGATAGTTGCAGATTTTAAATCAATGGTTGAAATTAGGAATATTGCTTTAAAAAATGGAGAACAAATCAATTTGTTTGGTCATACATTAAAACCAAAATATGATTCTTGTCGAGATGGTTTTCTAGAAATGTCTAGTAATCATATTAATACAGGAATTATATTAGTTCCTGATAATGTCATAGATGAAAATTATTTAATTCAAAATCATCTTATAGGTAATTATATTGCTACTGATAAAGAAGAAATCATAAAAATAGAAGATAATATTAATAAACTAACAAAAAATCCAAAAGCAAACGATTATTTACTTCCTAGTGGTTCTACTAAGTTATCTATCAAAGAGGCAACAACTGGATTATCAGCAATGGTAACATTTATTGGGTTATATTTGGGCGTTATCTTTCTAATTAGTAGTGCAGCAATACTTGGATTAAAAGAATTATCTGAAAGTAGTGATAATAAACAAAGATTTAGAATGTTAAGAAAAATTGGTACAGATGAAAAGATGATTAATAAAGCATTATTTAGACAAATTGCAATATTCTTTATGCTACCATTAATATTGGCTCTAATCCATTCTGTATTTGGAATCATGTTTGCTATGAAAATTTTAGAGGTATTTGGTAATGAACAATTATTACCATCAATTATAATGACTGCTATATTTATAGTCGTTATATATGGAGGATATTTCTTAATTACTTATTATTGCAGTAAAAATATTATTAAAGAGCGATACTAATGGAATATAAAGAAAAATTATCAGTATTAGAAGTACAATACGATGAACTTCCCGAAAAAGTGCAATCTAAATATTTTAATAAATAATAAAGATAGATTTTGGATAGTCTATCTTTTTTTAATATAAAAAATAACCTATTCAACTTAGGTTACTTCTTCTTTTCATCAATTCTATTAAATGTAGTTCTATGAGTTTTATCGTATTTTAGTAAATCTGATGCAGTCATTTTTAACTTACGATCAATATTTTTGTTCATACCTTCTGCTATTTTATCAAGCATTTCAATTGTAGGTTTTCTTTTACAATTTTCTAATTCATTTATATAAACTAAATTACTTCCAACTTTCTCAGCAAACTTTTCTTGAGATAAGTTATATTTTTGTCTATAATATTTTAAATTCATTGATAGTATTTCACGACTATTATTCATAAAATCTTACCTCACTTTCTACAATTTATTTTATACAAGTGTTAAATAATTGTCTTTTGCACAACTGTTTAAGGTAAAAGTGTTGATTTTTTATAAAAATCGGTTATCATATTAATGTATGTAGTAAATCTTAAATAGTTTGGTGGTGAAATAAAATGAGTATTAAAAAAACAATAAGTATATTGGGAGCATTTATATTTCTAGTATTCCTAATTAAAGGATTATATTTTGATACAAATTTAGGATATACCTTAGAAGCATCTCCTTTTTCAATGACAGGATGTCCATTGTTTATCGAATCATTATTATCAGTTGCATTATTGCCTTTTTTAGTATATGCAATGATAGAAGAATCATGCGACAAAGTTATTAATCGTTTCAGCAAAAAAATCAATGCTAATTAAAAATAGTAAAGAAATATTTTATGAAAGTATTTCTTTCTTTTAATAATTGTGTATAATAATAGTAAATTAAGTTTTGAGGTGCATTATGAGAGTAGTTAATAAAAATGTAGAATCAAAAAGGGATATCATAAGTGAATTAAAAAATATTAAAGTTAATTCAACAAATAAACATAAAGAAATAGAATTAGATTCTTATATAGTAAGTATTGTTATGATAATTATTACTTCTAATGCTAGTAATCTTAATAAAAATGAATATGTTGTATATATGCTTATTCAAGATAAAAAAACAGATGATTTATATGGGAAATTTAATTTAAAAACATTCTTTGATGAAGAAGATGCTAATGCTTATTATGATAAGATGATACTTGAAGCATCTACCTTTTCTAAAGAAAAAATTGAAAATTTAGTGCGAGATTTATAGTTGGCATTAAAAAGCATCGAAAAGCATTGAAAAGCATCAAAAAGCATCGTTTAGTTCTTGACTTAGTAAAGTCAAGTGGTAAAATATAGTAAAATCGATGAATTGTATCGAAAGAAACAAGTCATCGTTTTTTTTGTTATTAACTTTTTTCACAAAAGCCATTGACAATATAAAATAAAAATATTAGAATAATAGCCAATATTTGGAAAAAGAAAAATTTTTGTTATGTGTGAAGTGATTGTGGTAGTATTTGATGACTTCACCTTAAGGTAAGGTGATAACTATGCAAAATCATAAATCTTATTTTAGTGTTTATAACTTAAATTTAGTTTCTCTAAAAAACGAGGAGATACTTATATAGGGTTAAATTCCCCTTATAAGCGTCTCCTTTTCTATTGGCTATATTCAAGTTGGAGGGTTAAAATGAATAACACAATACAAGAAAATGAAGGTCTATTTGATAATGAAATGTTATCTAAATTAGATTTAATTGATTACGATATTGAAAGAACTTTCTATCGTGTCTGTATGTTTATGAAAAAATATAGAAAATTAAAGGTAAAAAATTATTGTGAAGTACCAATTAAAATTACTAGCACTTATAAATATGTTTTTGTTGATGAAAAAACTAAAGGTATTAATGATTATACTAAATTAGATGCTTTTATAGATAATGATACAGAATATCAAACATTATCCAAAAAGATTTGCTCTATAACTAAGCACTTTAGTCAAGAAGAATTAGTTTATTATACTATATGCTTGTATAGACAAGAATCTGAAACTCGTGCTTTTAAAGAAATTGGTTGTTCTAATAAAGGTCTTGTACCAATTAAAAATAGTTGTATTGTGAAATTTGCTTGTGCCTTGGATATAGAAGTATATAATGATGATGATGGATTTGCTGACCCTAACGAGGAAGAAAAGTTTGAAAAATTTATGAAAGAATTTAAGTTGTAGAAATGCAACTTTTTTTTATTGCATTAAAGGAGGTGGTTTTATGATTGTGTAAAAGGTAATTCTTAATGATTTGACAAAAGTTTTTAAGTAGTATATCATTCAAGCAAAGGTGATATTATGAAATCAAAAATCTTTAAAATTAGCATTATTGCCATAATAGTGATACTAATTACTACTTTTATCTTTATTGGTAAAACCAATTCTAGTAAGAATAACTTATCAAAAAATTTTACTAGCAATACAGAATCAAAAGAAAAAGTAAAACAAAAAGATATTCAAGAGAAAACAGAAAATCAAAAGGAATTACCAAAAGAAAGAAATGAAAGTGTTGATGTTGTAGAAAGTCCTAAGGAAGAGGTAAAAGAAAATAAAGTATTTTCTACTACTTCTACTACATCAAATAATTCAAATGAAAAAAATCAAAATAATAATCAACAAAATCAATCACAACCTAATAATAATCAAATTAAAGAAGAACCAACAAAAGAAAATAATAATTCTTATATAGGTATTCCTAATCCAAATGATTTTAATTATTCTTTTCATAAAGGTAAAATCGAATATAGTTCTATGGATGCTTGTCTATCTGCTAGTGAAAGAATCTCTTTGAAAGATACAGTTGATATTATTAATAGTTGGTGTATGGATGTTGTTGATGGTCAAGGTATAGTTTTAGGTGAATATTTATATATTAATTGTTCATCTGGAAATTGTAATAAGTATAAAGATTAGATATTCTAGTCTTTTTTATTTTGGAGGAACAAATGAAAATATTATTATTTATTGGAATTGCACTATTAATTTTACTAGTGCTTTTTTTATGGTCTGCTTGTGCCTTATCAAGTAAAATTTCACGAGAGGAGGAAATAATTGAAAATGAAAAATAAAATAAAAAATTTATTATTACTACTTGGTGTCATAATTGGATGCGTTTCTACTACATCTGTATATGCCCAAGGAGCTACTTTAACAATGAATAAGTCTGGTTACTTTTGGACAAGAACTAGTCCAAGTGAATCAGCTCATAGTTGGTATACTCAAGATTATTCTTTTGGTGATCGTGTTGCTTATTGTATCGAACCTAATGTTCCAGAGGGAACTAATAATTATACAATTGGTGATATGTCTAATACCAATTATTCTAATGAACAAAAACTAAAAATGTTACTAATTGCTTATTATGGTTATGATTATCCAAATCATCAAACATTAAATTATAGATTAGCAACTCAAGCCCTTTTATGGGAACATACAGGAAATTATAGTGTTTCTTACTCCACTCAAAGATGGGGAGCAGGAACAAATATAGATGTATCTGCAGAAAGAAATACAATTATGAATTTAGTTAATAGTCATTATGTAAAGCCATCTTTTAATGGTCAAACAATTACTATGAAAGTTGGGGATAAAATAACATTAACTGATACTAATAATGTATTATCAAATTATGATGTAATAATGAGTAATAATGCTGAATATCAAGTCAATGGCAATACTATTACTATTCGTGCTACTAATGTTGGTAATATTACTATGCAATTCAAGAAAAAAATGTATACTACAAGGCAATATCTTGTATATTATGTCAATGGTATTCAAACAATGCTATCTTCTGGAGCAGTTGATCCAGTTTATGCATCTTTAAATATCAAATCTGAGGGAGGAAAAATTGACTTTACTAAATATGATAAAGACAATAATTCTGCTAAACCACAAGGTGAAGCAACTTTAAGTGGTGCAGTATATGGAGTTTATGATAAAAAGACAGATGCCTTAGTTGGTAAAACAACTACTGATAGTAATGGCTATGCAAAAATAGAACATTTACCTTATTTTGGAGATTTCTATTTACAAGAAATAATTCCTAGTAAAGGTTATCAATTAGATACTACTAAATATTATTTTACTAGTTCTTTAGATAATATTGATAACTATGTTATTGTAAAAGAAAAAGTAATAAATCGTGATGTTGAATTTACAAAAGTTTATGCTACTAGTAAATCTGAAATAATGACACCAGAGCCTAATGTAGAGTTTGGTTTTTATAATAGTAAAGGTGAACTTTATAAGACTGGAAAAACTGATAAAAATGGAAAATTAAATATTAATTTAGTATATGGAACTTATACAGTAAAACAATTAACTACTTCTAAAGATACTACTAAGGTAGATGACTTTACAATTAAAGTTTATGAAATGGGAGAGAAAATTTACTACACTATCTCTAATGCTGAAATAACAGCTAAATTAAAAGTTGTTAAAATTGATAAAGATACCAAACAAGTTATTACTAGAAAAAATATTAAATTCAAAATCTTTAATGTAGATACTAAAGAATATGTTAAACAAACTATAACTTATCCAACAGCAAAAACTATTGATGTTTTTGAAACTGATTCTAACGGTATTTTAATCACACCTTATCCATTAAAAGCAGGTACTTACTATTTAGAAGAAGTAGATCAAAAAATTGATGGTTACTTATGGAATAAAAATTCTGTTGAATTTAAAATTGGTGAAGATTCTAAATTAATTAACGATGAAGAATTTGGAATCTTATTTGAAGTTAAGTTTGAAAATAAAGCAGTTAAAGGTAGCCTAGAACTAACTAAAACTGGCGAAAAATCAGAATTAACTGATAATGGGTATATTTATACTAAAATTAACTTAAAAGGTGTTAAAATAGGCTTATATGCTAGAGAAAATATATATGATGCTCTTGGTAATTTAAAATACAAAAAAGGTACACTGGTGAAAGAATTAATTACTGATGAAAATGGTTATGTTAAAGTACAAGATTTATATTTAGGAAAATACTATTTACAAGAAATTGAAACTATAAATAACCATGTATTAGATAAAACTAAATATAATTTCAATCTTGAATATAAAGATCAATATACAGAAGTAATTAATTATAAAACTACCTTAGAAAATCATTTACCAAAAGGTATTTTAGAATTTACTAAATCTGATTATTCAAATAGTAAGACTTTACCTAACACCTTAATTGAAATTTACAATGAAAATGAAGAGTTAGTTTATTCTGGTCGTACTGATGAAAATGGTAAAATCATTATTGATAAATTACCAGTTGGTAAATACTACATTCTAGAAAAAGAAGCACCAGAGGGATACAAAATAAATGAAGAAAAAATGTATTTTGAAATTACCAAAGATGGACAAGTTGTTAAATGTAATATGTTAGATGAAGCATACGAAGTTCCAAATACTGGTTTAAGTAATATTAATTATGAACTAATTGGAAGTATAGTTTTAATTGTATCTGGACTAGGATTATTCTTATATGGTACGAAGAAAAGAAAATAGAAAGTTTAATCTTATTAAATTAATTGGCTTACTACTTTTTGCTTGTGGTATGTTTATGATTGTTTATAATTATTCTACTAAAGTAAAATTAGATGAAAATAATGATACTAAAATAGAAGAATTTTTTGATGATGATAATACTTCACAAATAGAAGAACCGAAAGAAGATAAGCAAGAAAATACTACTACTTCCAAAGTTACTAATTATAACTATATTGCTATTTTAGAGATTCCATCTATAAATTTAAAACGAGGTTTAGTAGATCCTAATAGTAAATATAATAATGTTAATTATAATATTCAAATTATAGATAAATCTTCTATGCCAGATGTTGTTAATGGTAACTTAGTTCTTGCTAGTCATAATGGAGCTAGTTATATTTCTTTCTTTAAAAATTTATATAAACTAAATAACGATGATAAAGTTTATGTTTATTATAATGGTTATAAATATGAATATTCTATAAGTAAAATATATGATACCAGTAAAGATGGTCATATTGAGGTTTATAGAGATAATCAAAAAACTACTATAACTTTAATTACTTGCAAGAAAAATACAAAAGATACTCAAACGGTTTATATTGGTTATTTAGCAAATAAGGTGGCTTATTAATACTAGGAGTGATATTGAATACCCAAAATATTTAATTCGTGTATTACTCCTAGTTTTGTCATCTTAGATTTTTCTTTAACACATTTAGAAAAATTGATTTATGGAGAAATATCAGCACTGTGTAATAATAAAGGCTACTGTTATGCTACTAATAATTATTTAAGTAAAGTAAATAATGTTAGTGAAAGAACAATTAGAACTTGTATAAGTAATTTACATAGTAAGGGTTATATCAAGGTAATAATTGATAGAAAAGAAAAAAATAATAGTAGAAGAAAAATCTATATAGATGATAGTAAGGATCAAAATCTCCCATCAGAGTGGCAAGACACTTCCTAACCGACAGGAGATATACTTCCTACAAATAAATAAAAGAATAAATAAATTAATAAATAAAATAATTCTAATAATATTATTAGTAATACTAATATAAACTTTAAATTAGATTGGAGGCTTTTATGTAT
>SAMEA104315424__coassemble_463_pt1 | contig 34567 bp, 38 predicted proteins | sample SAMEA104315424__metabat2_high_PE_039 | metagenome-assembled genome bin SAMEA104315424 (sample SAMEA104315424) | gut metagenome | biome: Monkey gut; feature: monkey-associated habitat; material: faeces | place: China | collected 2013
CCTTATTTTATATAGCATTAAAACGATTTTGAAAAAAATTTATAATTTTATCCTGGCTTTTTTCTTTTGGATATTGTTTTTTGAAGTGTGATTTGTTATAATGAAGTTAAGTTAATAGTAGGAGGACTTGTTGTATGGATAAGAAAAAAGCTTGGAGTTTAATTGGAATAGTATTAATATTTATAATTACTATACTATATAGTATGTTTGGATATAGACTATCAGTTGACGATGTTTGGTGTTATGGATTTGTATATAATTTAGCTAGTGGACTTGTACCTTATGTAGATTATAATATGGTAATTGGTCCTGTATTTCCTCTTTTGGGAAGTTTATTTATGTTAATATTAGGTAAGAATATGATGTCGTTTATTATATTTGGAGCAGTAGTTGCAACGGGAATTTTTGTATTATCTAAAAAAGTATTTAATAGATCTTATTTAATCTTTTATGCGTTATTTCTTTTGTATAGTACGCCTAATTATAGTGTTTTATGTATCTTTTTCTTATTATTACTTATGTATTTAGAGGATAAAGAAAGTAATGACTATTTAATAGGAATAATATTAGGACTTACAATATTAACTAAGATACATGTTGGATTATTTTTATGTATTCCAAGTTTATTTTTGGGAAATGGTAGAAAAACTATTCATCGTGTAATAGGAGCTGGTGGGGTTGGGGCTATTGCTTTACTTATAATGTGTTTAATAGGAAATATTGATGGTTTTGTGAATTATACTATGTTAGGGCTTTTTGATTTTGCTAAAAATAATGGTAAGGTATATGAATGGATTTATTTAGTCTTAGCTTCTATTATTTATGGGTTATACCTGCTAATTGTAAAAAAAGAAAAAGATATAAAATTAAAGTATGTTTTATGCTTTTTAATATTAGGGTATCCTATATTTTCAACATATCATTCTTTTTTAGCTAGTATTCCAAGTTTTGGGTATTATCTCAATAAAATAAAATTACACAAAGGTATTTTAGTGGGAGCATTTTGCGTATGGATAACAATTTTGGGATACAATTATACAGTAAGATATTATAAGGAGAATATGACATTTGATAATAACAGTGTATTATATAAATATAAAATAGAATCTAAGGCTATGATTAAAAGTATAGAAGAAACTTTTGATTACATTGAAGATCATAGTAAAAATAAGCAGGTTTATATTTTTTCAATGATGGCGTATATGTATAAACTTGAAAAAGAAAAAGAAATAAATAAGTTTGATTTAATTAATAATGGTAATATTGGTTATAAGGGTGCGGAGGCATATATTTCCGATATAGAAGAAAATTGTAATAATAATTGTGTATTCTTTGTTACCACTAACCAAATTGGTCAAACTAATATGGACATTATGAACTTTGTTAAAAATAAATATAAATATGTAAGTAGTTATGAAATGTTTGATATATATGAGGGGTAATTGTAATTATGAAAAGAAAGATTTTTGTTAGTATAGTATTACTTATTACTGTTATAGGGTGTATAACATTAGAATTTCAGAATGATACCTTTTATTCAATTAAGATAGGCGAGGATATATTTAAATATGGAATTGATTTTTTAGACCATCATTCCTTTCATAGTTTAGCTTATAGTTATCCTCATTTTATATTCGATAGTTTAGTTTACATAGTATATAATTACTTGGGATTTAAGGGCCTTTATATTTTAACTATATTATTTGGATATTTATTATCTATAATAATATATAAGATTTTATATAAAATGTCTTCTAACTATGTCTATTCTTTAATTTTTGCAGTACTTGGTATACTGTTTTTGAAAAATTTCTTATGTTTGCGAGCACAAATAGTTAGTTTAATTATCTTTGCCTTAGAGTATTACTTACTTTATTCTATGGTAAATAAGAATAAAAATAGGGTTAAATATTCTATATTATTATTTATACTAGGAGTTATTTTGGTTAATGTACATACAGCAACATATCCATTTTATTTAATAATGTTTATTCCCTTTATAATAGCATCTAAGGGTAATAAGAATGTAGTTATAAGTTTTATTTTATGTTTATTATGTGGTCTTGTTAGTGTGATGGGAGTGTCTTCTTATAGTTATCTTCTTAATACTTTACTTAATAGTACTACTAATTATATAGAAGAGCATCAACCTTTGGTTTTGATTGAGAGAATTGATTATTTACTTTTATATGTACTTATAATATGGTTTATGTTTAGTAATAAGTTTAAGATTAAACTTTATGATAAGTTAATTCTTATTGGTACTATGTTTATGACTTTGGTTAGTGTTAGACACGGTATGTTACTTATGTTATATGCTTTGATTATTATTGGAAGTAATATGGGGAGGTATGTTCTTGATAAGGAAGAAAATGTAGTTAAGAGAGTAGAAAGGGGATTTGATAGTTGGAAGGGAATGGCTATAGTGGTTATGGTTGTTGGTATATTTTCTATTCTTTCTTATAGGGCTCAACCTTGTAAAGAGTTTATTAATGATGAATTGTACCCTACAGGGGCTATAAGTTATATTAAGAATAAATTGGATTATGATAATATAAGGATATTTAATGACATTAATGTTGGTTCATACTTGATTTTAAATGATATACCAGTGTTTATTGATTCAAGAACGGATTTATATACTTATACTTATAATAAGAATCACGATATATTTAATGATTATATGGGAGTTATTAGGATGGGATATTATTATGAAGATGTATTTAGTTATTATGATATAGACTATGTTCTTATGCCCATAGGGTCTTCGTTAGATGTTTATTTAAGAAGAGATAGTGGTTATAATGCTGTTTATGAGGATAATAACTTTGTGCTATGGGAGAGAAATGTATAATTTTTTACGTTTCTTTTATTTTTGAGTGAAAAAATTAATAAAAGTCTTTCCTTTTTATTTAAAAAATGGTATACTTGTGATAGTAGACTAGTAGGAGGTGTTTATGAAGAAGATATTATTTGGTATTAGTTTATTTATTTTTGGATTAAGCACTGTATATTGTGATTGTACAGATAGTGATGTAGAGATGTATAAGAAAGAGGCTAGTAGTATTAATGTTAGTTATGAGATAAATAAGGATATTGTAGATGCTTTTGGGGATCGCGTGTATGATGGATATGTTGTAACATTTAAAAATTTGTACGATAATTACTATGTAGAGGATAGTGATACAGGTATTAGAATTGGTAAGGATTATTTATATGAGGGTCAAACTGCTGAAAATAATACTTATGTAACTGAAAATATAACTAAGGGTGCGAAAAAACTTAATGTTTATCATAATGGTTGTAGTACTGTATTAAAGACTATTGAATTGAGTTTACCTTATTATAATCAGTATTATAATGATGAATTATGTGATGGAGTTGATAAAAAGAAGGTTAAATTGTGTAATAAATGGATAGATGAATCTGTTACTTATGGAGAGTTTTATGCTGAAGTTAGTAAATATAAAAAAGATACTGAAAAAAATGACTTTACTGGTAGTATATTAGATTTTTTTAAAAATAATTATATAACAGTACTAGTTGCGGTATTAATATTTATTGCAATTGTGGTACTTACTTCTGTTAAAAAGAAGAAGAGGATGGTAGTATGAAAAAAGTATTGTATTTGAGTGTACTAGTTATTACTTTGTTTCTTATATTACCATCTAATATACAAGCACGTACATACGATATAAGTTATGAAGTTACTAATATGAATGTTTCTGAGGATAAAATTACTTTTAAGGGATGGGCTATATATACAAACCAAAATAATATTGGTGGTTATTCTACGATAATTTCAATAGTGGCTAAGGATAGTCATGGTAATACGATAAGGAAGTATAATGGTGGTGGTAGTGGAACTAACCAAAGTGCTTACTATGGTGAGAGTCCTTATAATGCTGCAAATGGGAGAAATTTGTATCTAGGTAAGTGTTGGAGAGTACCAATTACCGGCGATGGCAGAAAGTGTGTTCCAGAGGCTTATGCAGCTTGTTGGAAAACAAAGAGTTTAGGAGATCAAGAATATAGAACCTGTATTTATAGACAAGTTGATTTTAATATAAGTTTTAGTATTGAGGAGTTAAAAGCAAAATTTAATAATAGTGAAATTACATTTGATATTCACGTTGCCCATAATGATAGTTGTGTGGTTGATAGAACTCAAAGTAATTATGCATATCTGAAAGATGATGGTATTAGACTTTATAATGCTTCTAAGAAAGATCGTCAATATAGTAACTTTGGTCTTAAATGTAATAATAGTCCTAATGCGTTTACAGATTCTTCTAAATCATTGGGTGTTTTTAAAAACAGGGTTACGCAAAATAATGTAACAAAAAAAGGAGAAACTGTAAAAGTTGATACTAATGGAGTTAAGTATGAGGTTTCGGGTATATCTAGTAAAGCATATACTAATGCTTCGAGAAACCACGTTCAAACTAGTAATGGTACTAGATATACAGGTACTAATGATCAGGTATTTTTTACGGGGAGACCAATTACTTTACTTGATGATTGGGGCCCTATACCTAATACGTCATATCAAGTTGATTTATATCACGTAATGCAAAATGGTATAAATAATGATGCTTGGTCTCTTGGTTCTTGGCTTATTACAAATGGTTGGATTAAATTAACTATTGGTGAAGTGAAAAAAGAACCGGAACCTCATAATAGTTGTACTACTACGGTAAGACAAGCTAATAGTTCTAGTTGTAATTGGAATGGTAATCAGGCAGGTAGTAAGAGTTCAACTTCAACCAAATATGAACAAAATACTTGTAAAACATATCAAACAAAAGTTTATTTTCCAAGTGAAAATGGTTATGTAGGAGTATGTGCTAGGGAAGGATATTATGATGCTGTAAAAAATGGAGTAGGATATTTTGAAAGTATGCTTACTACGGATGTTATCTTTAGTCAAGTAGGAACTATTAATTATTATTTATCCCCATATAGTATTCATTCTGGTGGAGCTACAAGTTTTGCTATTAAGTATGATAATACTATTTCTTGGCAATATACAAATGGTGGAATTTCTTATGATTCATTCTATGATTGTGAAGCGGTTTGTTGTGGTCTTTATTGTAGTAGTACTTGTCCTAGAAGATATACAGTTACTTCAGAACAGGCAAAGAGAAGAAGTTATGGAGGAATATTAAATAAAGATCAAAAGTCAGTAGAAAATGGTGAAGAAATAGTAGAAACTTTTGCAGCCAATGATTATGATCAGGATTATTTAAAAAGTCTTAATGCAGCTTCTCAAATTAGAGTTCCTAATGGAGATATAGAAGGTCAGTGGTCAGGAACAAATGCAACTATTAATAATAAGAGATGGAAAGATAATCAAAAGTTAATTAGTTATTATACTTATGATATTTATGATGCTTATATAGATAAGGAAAGTGGAGAAGTTAATTATACTAGTAATGAAACACAGATGTATGCTGATAAGAGTGCTAATTCTTCATACTTATATAGACCTAAGAATTACTTTATTCCTTTAGATGCTAAAACGGGAGTTTATACTTTTGAGTTTAGTATAAGTGATTTGAGTACTATGAGGGGTGGAAGTTCAGACTTATTTAAATGGACTAATACTTATTCTTGTGGTGTTAATTGTGTACAAAGATTTTATGATGAGGATGATAATGGTTATTACTTTAAGTATAGACCTATTGATTTAAATGATGTTTTCCCTAATAGAAATGCTGGTGTTCAGTGGAGTACTTGGATGGAAAATGAAGGGGCATCAAAAGTTAACAGTAATACTGGTAATTTAGTTTTGGATCAGCCTAATGATAAGAATTTGAATTTAAGAGCAAATATTACTTCGGGTATGATGGAGACTATTAGAAAATATAATAATAATCACGAACATCTTGGTGGTTATCTTGATAAAAGTATCAAACTAGATGGTAAGAGTGAAGAATTCTTAAAGAATACAGTAGGATTTGAAGTAAAAGGTGGTAATTATAGATTAGGTTGTGGATCTCTAAATAGTTTAAAAGCGGGGTGCAATAACTGATGAAATGGTCGTATTCAATAGTTGGAGTTATAATACTTGGGTTGTTTAGTTTATTTATATTATTTCTATTTGAAGAGGCTACTGTTGCTAATGAACAAGATTATTATAACTTGAAAGAAATAACTGAGGCGTCGATGAATGAAGCTGTAGATATTGCTTATTATGAAGATACTGGCAATGTAAAGATAATTCAAGAGAAGTTTATTGAAAACTTTATTAGAAGATTTGCACAGAATCAAAAATTAGACAATTATAGTGTAGAGTTTTACGATATAATGGAAGAGCCTGCTAAGGTGACTGTTAGAGTAAGTAATGATACTGATTCTTATAATATTTATGGTACTAGATCACAAGTTAAAGTTGTTAATGAAATTTCTGGTATACTTGATGATAAGAAAAATAGTGGTAATCAATGTACGATGAGGAGAGTAGTTTATTCATCGCCTTATGCTACGGAAACTGGTAGTGGTAGTTATAATGGACAACTTAAGTTAAAGAATTGGAATGGATATCATCCTATAAGTATTACTTATATTGGAAGTTGGAGGGATAATGTTAATGATATTCCATCAACGGCGGCTATAATTAGAACATATCTTGCTAATAAGCATAATTATTTTGATACAACGGATAGTGGTTATGATGGTATTCCTGAAAGTGAAATTAAAGTAAATACTTTGGCAAAGATTAGTAATTTAAGTGTTAGTTTAAATGGTAATGTAGCATCACAACGATTTGATTATAATTGTGAAAATCGATTACACGCTAATGTAAATGGACAATCCAATGTACAGATTTGTTTACTAGGTACTATGTACCAAGTTGTATATAAGAAAGATAATTGTAATTAGAAAAGAAAGGAAGGAAGAAAAATGGGAAATTTAAGTGGTACACTTAAAAAATTTATGGGTAACAAGAACACAGTTACCATAGTGGGGGTTTTGATTTGTATACTTGTACTTTACTTTGGGTACAGTTATAGGGTTAATAAGGCAGTGAAGATGATTAGAGTGCCTTATGCTCGAGATACCATACAGCCTAAGACAAAGATTACGAGTGAAATGATTGATTATATGGAAATACCAGAATCTTTTGAGGGTAACTATTATACTTATGGTGATATTAATAGTTTAATTGGTAAGTATTCTAGTTATAATACGATAATACCTAAGGGTAGTTTATTCTATGATGAACTTGTTATTAATGAGGATAAGATTCCTGATGCAGTATTTTACAATGTAAAGAAGGGTTATGTTGTAGATAACTATAAAGTGGGAATGGATAGTACTTATGCTAATTCTATTATGCCAGACTCTCTTATTGATATTTATGTTAAATATAATAATAATGGTAAGGTTAGTTATGGTAAGTTCTTTGAAAATGTTTCTGTACTTGCTGTTAAGGATGGTAGTGGTGCTAATGTATTTGAGAGTACAGAAGAGAGTAGAACACCTGCTTATATGTTCTTATCTTTACCTAAAACACAGTACTATGCGTTTAAGTTATTGCAATATGCTAGAGATGAATTTTCTGACTTTGGTATAGAAATTGTTATTGTTCCTAATACACAAGAGTATACGTCAAATAATGAGGGTGCTGTTAGAGTTAGTAGTAATGATATTTTAGCTTTTGTTGAAGATAAGATTACTAAGATTGATAGTCAAGATGAAGAATTTAATAAGTTAAAAGAAGATATGGCTAATCAAAAATTAGAAGATGAAAACCAAGATGATACTACTGATGATAATAGTGATACTAATAATGATAGTAATGATAATATTAATGGATAATAGATAAGGAGGGTTATTATGGATGGTGGTTTTACACAAGTTGATTTTGGTCCATTACAAACGTTTTTGGACAATGATGATATAACCGATATTTCTTATAGTAATAATGGTCAAGTTTGGTTAAAGACTTTATCTAAGGGTGTATACAGAGTAGAGAATACGGGTGTTGATAATGCTTTAATAGAGAAGATAGCCTTTCAGTGTGCTAATACAATGGGTAAGACATTTAATATGGCTAATCCGTTCTTGGATGCTGAAAGTGCTGAACTTCGTATGAACTTTGTTCACGATTCTATTGCTAAGAATGGGATTGCTTTACTTATAAGGAAAACTCCAGCTAAGATAAGACTTGAAAAGGATAAGATTATTAAAGAGGATTACATTAGACTTGATATTCACGATTTTCTACTTAAATGTGTAGAGGGTCACTGTAATATTTTGGTTAGTGGTGAAACTGGTAGTGGTAAAACAGAGTTTGTTAAGTATTTGGCGGCTCATACAAAAGAGAATGAAAAGCTTATTACTATTGAGGATACTTTGGAACTGCATTTGGATAAGATATTTCCTCACCGTGATATTGTTGCTATGAAGACTAATAATATTGCTAGTTATAGTGATGTACTTGTTACTTGTATGAGACAGAATCCGAGATGGATACTTTTATCAGAGGTTAGAAGTGCAGAAGCGGTTATGGCGGTTAGGAACTCTATTAGTTCGGGACATAATATTTTATCGACAATACACGCTGATAAGGCAGCCTCTATTCCCAACCGTTTATATAGTTTGCTAGAATCTAATTTGGATTTGGAGCAATTTCTAAGGAGTATTCATAGATATGTTCAACTTGGTGTTCATATAAAGGGTTATTATAGTAAGGAACTGGGGAGATTTCATAGAGAGGTATGTGAAGTAACAGAGTTTTATGTTACTGAGAATAATGAGGCTAAGAGTAATACTATTTATAAGAAAACTCCTGATGGTAAGTTTACTATTAAAAATCCTACAAAGTATTTACTGGGATATTTAGAGAGCCAAGGTGTAATAATGCAACCGGATATTTTGGTTAAAGAGGAGTTTCACGAAGTTAAGGATGATTTTGTTATAGACAAATCAACGGGAGAAATGAATAATAATGTTGTTAATAATAGTGTACCTACTAATAATATGAATAGTGGTAATATTAATAGTGTTAATGCTAATTATAGAGTAGATAATAGTAGTAATAATATGGCTTTTAATAATAATGCACGTAGTGTCCAACCCCCAAATAATATTCCTAATAATATGGGCTATAATAATCTTAATGTCAATAACATATATGGAGTAAATAATGGTTATAATGGTTATGTAATGCCAAATCAAGTAACACCGGTTAACCCTGTTAATATTAATAATCAGAGTAATGGTTAGAAAGTAGGTGAGTTATGATAGAGATAGTAATAGTTGGTATAATTATCGTATTTATTGTTTTATACCGTTCCAGTAATGGGGAAAATGTATATAAGTTCTTGGTTGACCAGACAGCGGATACTTATAATAAGCTAGCTCCTTATTCTTTCAAGATGATGAGGGACAAGGTTAAGGAATTGGGGCTTGAATATAGTGTTAAGCAGTATACTATTCAGATTATTATATTTGCGGGTTTTGCTGGGTTAGTTGGATACTTTTACTTCTATGATTTAGTGGTTGTAGTTGTATATGCTTGTATAGCAGTGGCGGTTATTCCTTATCTTACTTATTTAAGATGTAAGAGACAGTATAGTGAGTTTATATTTGAACAAGTACAGGTATATACTACTAATACGATAATGGAGTTTGCAACGACGAAGGCTTTTGTTAAGGCCCTAGAGGGAGTTGTGGAGTCAGGAGTTCTTGAGGATCCGGTTTTATCTGATGTTAAGACGATGATTGCTTTATCTTATGAGAATGGTGATATAGAGGATTCTATTAAATATATGGATTCTAAGTATCCGTTCTATATGGTTAAGAATATGCATCAACTTTTCTTACAGGTTACAAAAGAGGGTGCTAAGGATACGGAAGAGACGTTTAATAATATGCTTAATGATATTGACCTTCTTGTTGATGGTGTTTATAGGGATAGAAGTGATAGGAAGTTATTTCATAGACAGTTTGTTATATTTGGACTTGTACTTTATGCTATTATTGTACTAGTGCAGTTACTTCTAGGAGTGGATTCTTATATTAAGCTTTTGGATAGTGTTATTGTTACGATAATGGTACACGGAGTTGTATTTATTAATAGTTACTTTCTTCTTAAGGGAGAAAAATATTATAACGAGAATGTAGGTGCGGAATAATGTATATAGAAATTCTTATTGTTATTATTGTAATTGGCTTTGTTTTAGTGTATAATAATATTATAAGTACTAATAGGTTCTTCGATGAGAATTCGAAAGTGTTTCTAGCATTGAAGGAGAAGGATTATGATTTCTTACTTAGAGCTAAGTATGGTGAGAAGGTATATGATCCTAATGAGGTATTTATGAGAAGAATTAGGAAGGCTATAATGGTTACGTTCTTATTTCTATTTATATTTATTTCTAAGATTAGTGCTTTATATATTCTTATTTCTTTAGCTATTGGGGTGCTTGTATTTAAGTTGCCTTATATGGATTTGAAGAAGTATTATAAACAGCATTTGAATGTTATTGACTCTTTACTTCCTTATTATTTGAAGAGTTTAGAGGTACTGGTTCAGCATTATACGGTGCCAGTTGCTCTTGCTAAGAGTATAGAGGATGCTCCAGCGGTGTTTAAGCCCGGTCTTAAGGAGTTAGTGGCTAAGATTGAGGCTGGGGACTCTAGTGTTGATCCTTATATGGATTTTGCAAATGAGTATCCAGTTAGGGATTCTATGAGAATGATGAGGCTTTTGTATAGGCTTGGGTTAGGTGAACAGGAGATGAAACACGAGCAAATGGTATCGTTTTCTAAGTCAGTGTCTTCACTTCAACTTAAGGCAAGGGAGCAAAAGTATAAGGCTAGACTAGATGCTATGGAAAATCAAACTATGAAGATGTTAGTATGTACGGGCGGAAGTGCTTTGTTAATATTACTTATTGCGGCATTTCAGATGCTTGGTTCATCGTAATATAGACGTATTAGAAAAAGAAATTAAGTTATTATATTAAAGGAGGTGAAAGGATGAAAGAAGCGACAGGTGAAGTAAGTATGACTATCGTTACGTTGGTTGCTATTGCGGTTATTGGTGCAATATTAGCGGCTAACTGGGGGAAAATTTCTAATTATATTAATGCTATGTGGAGTCCTGATAATGCTAGTAATAAACAACAATGTACATCTATCGGTAAAACATTTGATCCGGATACAGGACAATGTAAGTAAAAAAAATCTTAGCCAGTAATACTGAGAAAAATTTTAATTAAAAATTATTAGGTGATAAATACATTGAGAGTAGAGGTGTTTTAAATGAGGGAAAGTTATGGTGGATTATTTATGATGGTTTTACTACTTATTATTCTAACTGTAGTTGTTGCTTTTGCAGCAATTGGGCTTTCCATTGGTAAAACATTTCGAGTGAAAAATCAGATTATTGCTTATATTGAGGAATATGAGGGTTGTAAGATATCAACTGGTAATAATTCAGGAAAAGCAGGAGTTTGTGATGGAGATAAAGCGGCAATAAAGATTAATGAATATCTTGCTAATTCTGGTTATAACAATGGTTATAATGTTGTTATGTTGGATTCTAATGAGGGAAAGGGTTATTATTACGAAGTTACAGTATATGCAACTTGGTACCTTCCCTTTGTAAGTTCCAATAATAAAAGTGTATTTGCTTCTTCCGCTGGTAATGGTACGGGAGGAAGTTGGAGTATAAGAGGAAAAACTGATCTTATTATGAGAGGTGTTAATTAATGAAGGATTCTTTTGGTTCAGCATATATGATATATGTATTTATATTTTTTGTTATTATATTTATTACATTTATTTCTTTAATACTTAAATATGCACAGGCATTTAAGGTTAAAGACCAGATAATTAGTATAATAGAGGAGTATGAGGGGTATGGTACTGGCAATGGCAAAAGCTTTGAAAATATTGAGAGTTATATAGAATCTACTTCTTATAGACCAGAAGTTGGAAGTGAAAATTTTAATGCTATTAATGGCCAATGTAGTTCAACATATAAATATTGTATTGCTAAGCATTCTACAGGTGATGCAACATATTATACAGTATACACTTTTGTTAGTTGGAATTTTCCATTCTTTAAACTTAGTGGAGTTTGGCATATACAAGGAGAGACTAGGCCCGTTGTATCTAATGTAGTGCAAGATTATAGTTAAGGAGGAGAGATTATGAACGTAATAGTTGCTAATAAGAATAAGGATTTATTTAGTAATTTGGATGTAGATGTTATTAGAAGTGAATATGGTGAATTTACGGTAGAAGAACTTATACAGATGTTTTCTAATTTCTTCTTTAATAGAATGTTTTTGGATATTACTGCTATTAAGGGATATGATAATTTGGGTAATATCCAAAAATTGTCTATGAATATGGATATGAGTAAGGTTATTTTTTACTTAGATGATTTTGAATCTACTAATAATCCTAATTATATATCTAATTTGATTAGTATGGGGATATATAATTTTACTCGTAATTTAGAGGGGCTTATGTATTTATATAGTCATCCTAATAGTTATAAGGATGTGGCTCATCTTCATATACTTGGTGGTGGGGGTATGGTTCCTAGTAATGGTAATAGAAGAGTTAATACTAATATGAATAGTAATATGAATATGAATAGTATTATGAAAGGTGGAGCTAAGATAGTTGGATTTAAAAATCTTACTTTGCACGCTGGGGCTACAACTCTTATATATATGATAAAGAAGTATTTGTCTACTTATAAGAATGTAGTAGCAATTGAAGTTGATAAGAAGGATTTTACTTATTTTCGAGATAGGGAACTTGTTTCTGTTAGTGATAATGAAGTTGGTAATGTTATTGAAAGAAATAGGAATGCTGATGTAATACTTATTGACTTAAATAATTCTCGTAATAGTCATTTATGCGATGATGTTGTATATTTGGTAGAGCCTTCTACTATTAGACTTAATAGACTTATGCTTATTGATAAGAATGTTTTTAATGATTTAAGAAATCATAAGATAGTACTTAATAAGAGTTTACTTGATAGTGCTGATGTTAGTGATTTTGAGAGGGAAGCTGGTATTAAGTTGTTTGCTAATATTCCTCCTATTAATGATAAGGGTGATGATTTTAGTGCTTTATCTATGATGCTTAATAAGTTAGAAATTGATTAGTTTACACTTTATATTATTAATGTAAATAGACAGTGTAAAAGTGTAAAATAGTTATACATATAGTGTAAAGAGTGTAAATAAAAAATTGCACTGTATATAATAGCAGTTTTTGAAAAACTGTAATAAATACAGTGCAGAAATTGAAAATCTGTATACTTAGTACCAAAGGTATAAGATTGATATTTCTATTAACCTAGAAGATAAATATGCTTCTTTTTTTGTCATTCTTAGAACGCTTATAGCGTACTCTTATAAAAAGGGAATGTGAATATTTTGTGATTTATAGCGGGAACTACTTGCATAAGGGGAAAAAATGTTGTAAAATGTTAGTAAGGAGGAGTTTATGAAAAAGACAGATTATATTTTGATAGGCGTTGTAGCTTTAATTATTATCCTTAGTATTTTTGTTGTTAAAGGTACAAATAAAGAGGAGAAAACTAACGTAGAGAAGGTAACTTTAGTGGGAGATGCTGGACTTGTAAAGGTTGGTTATAGTGATTATGATACTTCTATCAAGAATGGTGAAGGACAACTTATTATTATAGAGAGAACAGGATGTACATATTGTGAGAAGTTTATGCCTATAGCTGAAGAAGTTGCAACAGAGAAGAATATTCCTATTAGATATATTGATATTGCAGAAATTAGCGAGGATGAGCTTAATAGTTTAACTACTTCAAACAGTTACTTTAAGAAGAATACTGAATGGGGAACTCCAACTACTTTACTTATGAATGGTAGTGATGTTATTGATAGTATAAGTGGTTATGTAGAAAAAGATAAATTAATTGAGTTTATCGATAAGAATGTTAATTTAGGTTAGGATGTGAAAAATGAGCGATACTTATAAGTTAGCTAAAAGGTTTAAGAGAAGGTATCCTTTAACAGTAGCGTGGAGACTTAGAAGTCATTGTAAAGTAATAGATATGCACCTTAATAAAGCTGAGGGTGAAGAAATTTTGTATCTATTTATGGGACAAAAGAATGAAAATCCATTCGATTTTGTTAATACTAATGTTATTGCTCTTACTAATAAGAGGATAATGGTAGCTACAAAGAGGATTGTATTTGGATATTTCTTTATATCTATTACGCCGGAGATGTATAATGACCTTACTATTAAGAAGGGGTTATTATGGGGTACGGTAATTATTGATACTATTAAAGAGAATTGTTACTTTACAAATATTGACCCTAAGGCCTTACCAGAAATTGAAACTAATATCACGGAAATTATGGCTAAGGTTCAAAAGGAATGTGAAGTGCCTATTAAACGTAATAAGGCTATTGCTAAAAGTATGGAAAGTTAATAAGTGTTTAGGCACTTATTTTTTCTTTTGGAATATCTTATTAATGGGTGATATTTATGTATGAAATTTATGATATTAAGGATGGGGATACGTTAGAAAGTATTGCTTATAAGTATGATATTACAGTTCAGGATATTAAAGATATTAATGGAGATGTTAGTAATTTTAGGGCTGGTGGTAATATTATTGTACCAAAAAAGAGGAATGCTTACTTTGATACTTATTCTATAAAGAAGGGGGATTCTCTTTACGCTATTAGTAAAGAGTATGGTCTTAGTCCTAACTTATTAGCGGGACTTAATGGTCTTAATCTTAATGATTATATTTATCCAGGGGATAGTATTATGGTTCCAAAGAATGGTGTAAGTGTATATATTACGGCACAGGGGGATACCTTGGATAGTGTAGTAAGAGGTATGAATGCCAATAGGGATGTTTTTCTTAAAGAAAATGATAGGATTTATTTATACCCGGGGCAATTAATTGTGTATAAGGAAGAAAAATGACTTTTCTTTTCTTTTTTTTTGCGGTATAATAGTGTTAAGATAGAGGAGGAAGATAGTATGATTATTAGGAAGCCTTATGCTTTTTTGATTAAGAATTTTAAGAGAATTCATTTACTTATTACGGTAGTGTTAGTATTTTTGCTTTTTAGAAGTCATAAGTTATATGCTTTTATTAAGGGACTTACACTGGGGACAGCTAATAGAAGGAATGGTATTAATTATATAGATTATGGATTAATATTTGTAATATTAATTGTTATGGTAGCATTTGGACTTATATATTATTTAATGAAACATAAGGAAAAGCCGAAGTTTATTTATATGGCATCTATAATAGGGTATTTTGCTTTTATAGTAGTATTAGTGCTTACGTTTAATTATTTTGGTGTTATTAAGAGTGAACTTGTAGAGCAAAAGACGGTGAGAATATTTAGAGACTTATTTAGATTTTTACTGGCTTTTCAATATATAATTACTATTTTTATGTTAGTAAGGGGACTTGGGTTTGATATTAAGAAGTTTGATTTTAAGAAAGATTTAAAGGAACTAGATATAAGTGATGTGGATTCCGAAGAGGTAGAGGTTAATGTTAACGTTAATACTAATGGGATAGTGAGGTTTTTTAGGAAAATTGCTCGTAAACTGGGATATTATTTTCAAGAGAATAAGTTAGTTATTAGTGGTATTATTGTTATAGTTTGTGCTATTATTAGTGTATCTATATATAAAGGATTTAAGGGGGGGAAGAGTTATGTAGATATGAATACTTATTTTAATTCTTATGCTTTTACTATGAAAGTTAATGATAGTTATATTACTAATTATGGGGAGGATGGTAATAAACTTGATAATTATTATGTAGTGGTTAGTTTTAATGTAAAAGGGACTACGACTAGTAAGAATAGTATAAGTGAGACGGCTCTTAAACTTAAAGTTGGTAATAATATTTATTATCCTGATAAGGGGGATTGTTCTTATTTTAGTGATTTGGGTGGTTGCTATATGAATAGGAATATTAGTAATTATGATTATAAGGATTATATTTTGGTATATAAAATAGGGGATAGGGATATTGATAAGAAGATGACATTTATATATGAATATGGTTATAGTGAAAAGGATACGTATTCGTTTAATGTTAAGATTAGTCCGAAGAATTTGTATAGTAATAAGGATGCTGTAAATGTTAAGGTTGGGGATGAGGTTAGCTTTGGGGAGACGGCTTTATCTAGTGGTAAGTTTAGGGTTAATAGTTATGAAGGGGGCAAGAGCTTAGGGTATACGGGTATTGATGATTCGTGCGCTAAAGCGGGCTGTGAAAAAGAAGTAGTGAAGAGTATTAGCAGTGATAATTTTATTATAAAACTTGATTATACGAGTGATATTAGTAATATTTTTGGTAGTAGACTATTTCTATATTATACTAGGGTTGGTTATTCCGTAGATGGTGTTAATAAGAGTACGGTTTTAAAGCGTATTAAAGTTAGTAATACGAAGTATATGTTTTTAGAGGGACCTAGTGAAATGGAAAATGCTGATAAGATATGGCTTGATTTTTCTATTAGGAATAGTGAGATTAGATATTATTTGAAGTAAAAGTGGTAATTTTTTAAAGTAAATGTAGCTAATTTGATAAAAAATATGTTATAAAAACATATAAGTATTGCTACCAAATTAAATTTGTGGTATAATAACTATCCGTTAGGGGGAATGATTATGGATAAAAGACAAAGAGAAAAGCTTATAATTATATCAATAATGAGCTATTATGCTAGACAAATTTTTGCTGAAACAAAAGGATATGAATTTAGAAAATCACCTTTAAAAGATATTGATTTAAATAGAAAAATATATGTATATTCAGCAAAAGAAGATAAAGCATTAATTGGTTATATGAGAGTTTCTGATATATTAAAAGGCAATACGGAACAAATTCTAAAGGCAACAGGCTATGACTCTCGTTCCGATAAACAAGAAATAGTTGATTATTACGGTAAAAATTTTCAAAAATGTTGTGCTCTGAAATTATATGATGTTACAGAGTTTGAAGAATATCTTACATTAAGAGATATAAGAAGGATTAATCCTAATATTCAGTTGCCACAATATTACTCTTATATATATGAGAATGATCCATTATATCAAGTAATAAAAGAATGGGATGATGCGTTTAGTTTAGATGGTAGTTTATGTAAAAATCCAGCGCAGGAAAAACAATTAATATTACGTAGAGCAAAAGAAAGAGGTAGAAGATAATGTTACACGAAATGAAATTACAACCTAAATATTATGATTTTATTTTGAATGGTACCAAAAGAATTGAAATTAGATTGAATGATGAAAAAAGGCAAACTATCAAATTAGGTGATAAAATTAAATTTTTAAAGGAGCCCGATTTAAAAGAAACATTTAATGCAAAGGTTGTAGGATTGTTAAGGTATAGTTCTTTTGAGGATATGTTTAAGGATTATGATATTACGGTTTTGTCCGATAAGACTATGACAAAAAAGGAATTAATAACTGTATTAGAGGGATTTTATACAAAAGAAAAACAGAAAAAATACGGAGTTTTAGGAATTAGAATTGAGTTGATCTAATTCCATTTTTAATGTTTAAAATACCTATATAAATATAGTATTTTTATTGACTTATGTTTAAGAAAGTGTTATTATAGTACTCAAATTTATTTGGGAGGATTTTTTATGACAAAAATTGAAAGTTTAAAAAGTTATATTGGAATTTTAAGTGAAAGTGAGTTTGTTCAATTATCTAAACAAATATATGATATTACAGATTTTATTTGTGAAGATTATCCTAATCATAGAGAATGGTATTTTTACAAACAAATTCCAAGAGTTTTTACATCTAATGGAGAAATACTTTTTATTAGATCAAAAGAAGATGAAAATGAAATAATTGCAGTGTCTTGTCTTAAAAGGGATGATGAAGAGAAAAAAATTTGTACATTATATGTTTCAGATCAATGCAGAGGTGAACATCTAGGAACTAAAATAATAGAGGCTTCAATGGAATTTTTAGGTACTACAAAGCCTCTTATAACATTAGCCGATTACAAATTACCAATGTTTAAATCATTTATAGATAAATACGATTGGGAATTAACAGAAGTTGTTTCGGGGTTATACAATACAAAATCAAAAGAACTGTGTTTTAATGGTAAATTATCAAAAGATACTACTAATAATAAAACGGAATTATTATCTGTAAAAAAGAAAATAAGGGATTAACTTACACTGATTTTAAAATAGTTATATATTATATAATAATAAAAATTGGTTATAATTTGTAAGTTTTAACGATAAATAGTTGCGAATTTTTAATTTTTCGCATAAAATGTATTGAAAAAGTTAATAAAATCTGCTATAATACAGATACATTGATGAATTTTGGACTCATAGCCAAGTGGTAAGGCGTGGGACTGCAACTCCCTGATCGTTGGTTCAAATCCGACTGGGTCCTCCAATTTATCTATTGTATTATGGCGAGATAACTCAGTTGGCTAGAGTACACGGTTCATACCCGTGCTGTCGTGGGTTCGAATCCCTCTCTCGCTACCAAATTGAATTTAATTTATTTATATATGTAAAAGAGATTGGTTCAATCTCTTTATTGCTAACTGAAAATTTAGATACTGAAAGAAAGGAAGGATTTATATGGGTTATGGTTTAAAAGATTTAAAAAAAGCATTAGAAGATTGCAATATGTCAGCAGCACTTAAAATTGCTAGAGATATTGTTGTTACTAATAAGAATAATCCCGAAATTGTAGCTATTGTAACAGAAATGATTAATGATAGTTATAGATATGATGCACCTGCAACTAGGTCACATAGATAATGAAAAAATATAGGACTAGTTTTAATCCTATATTTTTCTTTTGGGCTAAAAGTAATATTATATTAAATTACTTTTGCTATCTTGATTCATATTGTTGTTACAGTTTTCACGTTCATTTTGATTAGTGCTATGACACTTATCTTTGTTAGAACGGTTATTTCTGCTTTTGTTGGAATCAAAACTATTTTGAGATTTGTTCTTTCCCATTTTCATCACCCACTATTAATATGGTTTATTATTTATTTTTTATGTAAAAAAAATGAAAAAATGGTTTTATTAATTCTTTTTTTTTGGTACAATATATTAGTAAAGTGAAGTGATTATTTATGAACGAAAATTTTAAAATTTTATTAAGTAATATTAATATGAAAAGTGATGAATTAGAGGGAGCAGGAATCGATAAGGTTGTTGTTCTTGATAGTAAGGATTGGGAGTTTGTTATTAAGACAAAATCTAATTTATCTTTTGATATTTTTAATCTTTTAAGAGAGAAACTTAATAGTTATTTTACGGGTGTTCAAAGTATTAGTATTAGCATTAATCCTGAATGTATTGATTATAAAAAATTTAGGGATTATTTTGATGTTTACTTTAATGAGATTATTTCTTCTAATAGTAGATATGAAATTTTTAGAGATAGAAATTTTAATAGAAGTGGAGACGATATTAGTATTCCTATTTATAATAGAGTAGAATATGGTCTTATGAAAGATATTATTGGAGAGTTAAAACCTAAACTAGATAGTGCTGGTTATGGTAATATTAATATGGGAATGGATATTGAGAAAGATGAAAATGTTAATGCAGAGATAAATAGGGATATGGAAGTGGGAGAGACTAATTATATATACAAGGAACCTAAGAAGGATTATAGAGAATACAGAACTCATAAAGGCCCACGTAGTGAAGAAATTACATTAATAAAAGATATTCGTAGTGAAATGGACAACATTAATATTAAGGCCGAGGTGTTCGGGGTGGAATTTTTCGAGTCGAAGGGCGGTTTTAAGGTTGTTACGCTCAAGGTGACGGATTACAGCGATAGTATGTATTTGAAGCTGTTCACCAAGGACGATGAGGAGTACGATGCGATTAAGAAACTTATCAAGGTTGGGAAATGTTTTGTATTTTACGGTCGGGCAGTTATGGACAAATATGCGAATGAGATTGCTTTTAATTCTAGGCTCAAGGATGTTACGGAGTGCGAGGGATTTCCGAAGGACAGTATTGTTGATGATGCCGAGGTTAAGAGGGTGGAACTTCACGCTCACACTATGATGAGTCAGATGGATGGTATTACGAGGGTGGATCTTAATAAGCATACTTGTGAACTTGTATCTAAGTGCATTGAAATGGGTTATAGGGGAGTTGCTATTACTGACCATAATGGTTGTCAGGCTTTTCCAATTGCTTATGGTATTATATCTAGTTACAATAAGAAGATAGAGGATCCAAGTAAACATTTTAAGGGGCTTTATGGAACTGAGCTTACTTTGGTTGATGATGAGGTTTATATTGTTGTTAGGCCGGATGATAGGGATCTTATGAGTAGCACTTATGTTGTATTTGATACGGAAACAACGGGGTTTAATGCCGCGGGAGCAGACCAAATGATTGAAATTGGTGCGGTTAAGATTAAGGATGGTATGATTATTGATAAGTTTGATGAGCTTATTGATCCAAAGAGACCTATTCCGGAGAAGATCACGGAACTTACTTGTATTACGGATGATATGGTTCGTGGTAAGGATGATGAAGAGACGGTTACAAGGCGTTTTTTAGAGTGGACAGGCGATGCTCCGATGGTGGCTCACAATGCGAAGTTTGATATTTCCTTTCTTGAAAGTGCAATGAGGAAATATGGACTTGGTGAGTTTACGAATACGGTTATTGATACGCTTGAGTTATCGAGAATTTTGGATCAGGGTTATAGTAGACACGGCTTATCAGCTCTTGTTAAGAGGTACAATGTTCCTTGGGAAGAGGATGCTCACCACAGGGCGGATTATGATGCTGAGGGTACAGCTCTTGTATTTCATAAGATGTTAGAGAAGTTATCGATGCAGAATTATGAGACTATTAATGATTTGGATAAGCTTATTAGTAAGGATGAGATTTATAAGTTTGGTAGGACATATCATTTTAATGCTATTGCTCTTAATAAGGTAGGGCTTAAGAATTTGTTTAAGATTATATCGCTTGCTAATACTACTTACTTGTATAAGACACCACGTATTTTGAGGAGTAAACTTAATGAACTTCGTGAGGGGCTTATTATTGGTAGTGGTTGTTATGAGAGTGAAGTTTTTAGAGAAGCGAGGAGTAAGAGTGGAGAAGAGCTTAATAATATTATTGGTTTTTATGATTATGTTGAGGTGCAACCGATAGAGGTTTATGATCATCTTCTTCAGACTAGTGATTTTAAGAGTAAGATGGAAATTGAGGAGCATATTAAGAAGATCGTGGAAGCGACTAAGAATGCGGGTAAGATTATGGTAGCGACGGGTGACGTGCATCATTTCTCAAGGGAGGATAAGATATACAGAGAGATTATTGTAAATCAAAAGATCCCCGGGGGTGGAAGACATCCGCTTGCGAAAAGGAGTATTACGAGTATTCCGTCTCAGCATTTTAGGACTACGCAGGAGATGCTAGATGATTTTGCGTTCTTGGGCAGTGATGAGGCCTACGAGATTGTGGTTACGAATACGAACCGGATTTTGGATATGGTGGAAGAGATTGAGGTTATTATTGATACGGGGGGTATTCCGTTTAGTCCGAGGGTTAAGAGTGATGACGGGAAGAGTTATTTGGATTGTCCAAGAGTGGTTACAGATTTGGTGTTTTCGCGGGCTAGTGAATGGTATGGAGAGGATATTCCTCATAATATAGAGGAAAGGATTTCGACGGAGCTTTATGGTAGTGTTTTATATAGAGCGGTGGAGGAGATGGTTAAGGAGAGTAATGTTGGTAAGAGTGAGGGTGAGATTACCGAGATTATTTTTAGCGAACTTCACAAGTATTTGGTAGCGGGATTTGATAGTGTCAAGGAAGTTGTAAAGGGGTTTGTAAAGAAACATTGGAGCGAAGAGGATGGAGAGTTAACGGAAGGGGCTTTGGATAAGAGGGTTAAGAAGGAACTTGGTGGTGTTATTGGTGGTGGGTTTGATCCGATTTATCTAATTGCTCAGAGGCTTGTTAAGCACTCTAATGATGATGGGTATTTGGTTGGTTCTCGTGGTAGTGTTGGGAGTAGTTTCGTTGCTACTTTAATGGGGATTACGGAAGTTAATCCGTTACCGGCTCATTATAGGTGTTTGAAGTGTAAGCATAGTATTTTTAGGGATGAGGATGGTAATGAACTTGGTGCTACTTATAGTAGTGGGTTTGATTTACCGGATTTGAAGTGTCCTAAATGTGGGGAGCTTATGTATAAGGATGGGCAGGATATGCCGTTTGCGACATTTCTTGGGTTTAATGCGGACAAGGTGCCGGATATTGACCTTAACTTTTCAGATTTAAATCAAGCATCGGCTCACGAGTATACGAAAGTGCTTTTTGGTGTTGATAATGTTTATAGGGCTGGTACGATTGGTACGGTGGCTGAAAAGACGGCCTTTGGTTTTGTTCGGGGATATTTTGAGGATAAGGGGATTATGAATAAGAGTATGGCGGAAGTTGAGAGGTTAGCGATGGGATGTACGGGTGTAAAGAGGACGACGGGACAACATCCTGGGGGTATTGTTGTTGTGCCTGATTATATGGATGTGGCGGATTTTACACCGTTTCAGTTTCCTGCTGAGGATGCTACGAGTGCTTGGAGGACGACGCATTTTGATTACCACGCTATTGATCAGGATTTGTTAAAGCTTGATATTTTGGGACATTCGGATCCGACCCAGCTTAGGCTTATTCAGGAATTATCGGGAACGGATATTTTAAAGGTACCGCTTGATGATAAGGAAACGATGAGTATTTTTACATCTACTAAAGCACTTGGTGTTACTAATGAAGAGATTATGTGTGAGACAGGAACGCTTGGTATTCCGGAGTTTGGGACGCCGTTTACGATTAGTTTGGTTTATGATACTAAGCCGACGACGTTTGCGGAACTTATTAAGATTTCAGGGCTTTCGCACGGTACTGATGTTTGGCTTGGTAATGCACAGGATTTGATTAAGAATAATGTGGTTCCGTTTAAGGAAGTTATTGGATGTCGTGATGATATAATGGTTTATCTTATGTATCACGGAGTGGAACCTATTAAGGCTTTCAAGATTATGGAGTTTGTTCGTAAGGGAAAGGCTAGTAAGGATCCGGATACGTGGGCTAAGCATAAGGAGACGATGGAGAAGGCAGACATTCCGGAGTGGTTTATTAATAGTTGTTTTAAGATTAAGTATATGTTCCCGAAGGCCCACGCAGCTGCTTATGTTATTAGTGCTTTTAGGATTGCTTGGTACAAGGTGCATATGCCGGTATATTTTTATGCTAGTTGGTATAGTACGAAAGCGACGGATTTTGATATTGATGCTATGATTGGGGGGTATGATGCGATAAGGGATGTTCTTAGTGATATTGAGAGTAAAGGATATGATGCTACTAATAAGGAGAATGGAGCTAAGGAATGTTTGAAGGTTGCTTTGGAAATGGCAGCGAGGGGTATTAGGATTAAGCCTTATAATTTGTATGAGTGCAAGGCTATGGTTTTTGATGTTGAAGATGATAAGACGATTATTCCTCCTTTTAGGGCAATTGATGGGCTTGGTGATGTTGTTGCTAATAATATTGAGACAGAAGCTAAGAAGGCACCTTTTATTAGTATTGAGGATTTTCAAAAAAGGTGTAAGGTTTCTACTACTTTGATTGATAAGATGAGGAGTATGGGAATATTTGAGGGAATGAGTGAGACTAGCCAGCTTTCTTTGTTCTAGGTTTTGTGATTTTTAATGGGTCCTGTAGGGCAACGGAATTTTACAGTTTTTGAAAAATTGTTGGGTGTATTGTGCAGATTTTGAAAAATGGGAATATTTGTGGTGCAAAAATGGAAAAACTGTAAAATTGTTGGAAAGGGAATGGGTAATTTTATCCATTCTTTTTTGTGTTTTAGTAATGTTTATATGTAACGGGCTTTCATATAATATTTTGAAAGGAGGCATTAGTATGTATGGATATGGATATCCTTATGGGGGATATGGATATGGTGCTGGTAGTGGCTTTTGGATAATTATTGTAGTTCTTATTATATTCTTTGTTTTGTTCTGGGGTACTGGTAACAATAATGGTGGATGCTGTCCTCATAATCCTTGCAATGGTTGTGGCCATAAATAGTTTTGGTTTGGAATGCTGAAAAAAGTGTGAATTTGAAAAAATTTGTATAAAAAGACCCTATTCTTGTTTATGGAATAGGGGTTATTTATTTCATTTTTAAACAGGTTTCAATCATACTTACTACGACATTGTTAAATGATGTATTATTTTCTTTTGCAATTTTTTCTATTTCTTTAACCAAATTTTCCTTTAAATATAAAGTTTTATATGAAGATGGTTCTTTTTCCTTTGTTTTTTTTGGAATAAATGTCATCGTTATCACCTCTCTAATAATATTTTAGTATATTAAAAAAATAAAAGATAAATTAGAAATTTCTAATGTATTTTTCTAATTTATATGATATAATATTTTTGAAGGGATGTGAAAAAAATGAAAAAACATAAGAAAGGAATATTTATATCAGTTTTAATAGTTGGCGTAATACTAGGCTTAATAGACTTATATTTGTTAATATCAAATGTTATAATTATACCAAATTTGTATTTTCCATTAACTGGTGTTTTTGGAACACTAGTTTTAGTATTATTTTTAATTGATATATGTTTTTCAATAATATGTGCAAAAAAATTTTACAAGGAAAGCGATTATAAGCAAACTTTAAAAATTACAATAATTTTAATAATTTCTAGTTTAATGTTATATTTTATAGTTAGACCAATTAATAGTTTTATTCAAGAAAATTATATATTTTATAATAAGAAGAAACTTAATAATATTATTACCGAAATATCTAATAATTATAATAACTTTAATATTTCAGTTGATGATTTTGTTTATAAAATGGGTTATGAATTGCTTAAAGATAATTTAAAAATTGTAAAAAAAGAATATAATACTAATTATAATTCTAACTATAATTATGTAATGGAACTATCAAATGGTGATTATGTCTTGTTGTCAACAAATGATGGTGGTTTTACAATAAATAAAATATTATATAACTTTGCAAAAAATAAGGATGCTAAAAGTGCTGGGTATTTTATAGGGGTTATGTCTCGTTTGTTTGTAAATAATTTAGATATTGATGATTATTATAATAACGTAGTTGATGAATTTTTAAGTGATAGTACTATTTGGAGTAAAGAATATAGTAGTTATGTTTACAAACATATTCTTTATTCATTAAATATAAAGTTTGATGATAATTATGATATTGAAGATGTGTATATCCAATATACCCCTGTTAGTGAAGAAAATAACAAAGAATATGAAGAAATGATACAGAGAAAAATAGATGAATTATTTGCTGAAACGGAAAGAAAAAATGCTGAAGAACAAGAACAAAAAGCCAAAGAAGAGGAAGAACAAAAAGCATTATTGCAACAAAAAGAAAGAGTATTTAGTGCTGGTAATTATGTTGTTGGTACAGATATAGAACCTGGGACATATAATATGATTGCCATTTCTGGAAGTGGTAATTGTTTTGTTCATAGTAAAACTTATGTCAATGAAATATTTGCTGTTGGTGGTGGGCAATATGCTATTGATAGATATAATAATGTAGTTCTTTCTAGTGGTGGAACTATTGAAGTTAAAAGAACATTAAAAATAAAGTTTGAGCCTATTGGTTAAAAAAAGACCCTATTCTTGTTTATGGAATAGGGATTATTTTTAGTTTAATAAGCTTGCAAAGGTATTTATGTTATAGTCTCGCATTACATATATTCTTTTTAGGTTATAAGAATTTAGGTAATTTGGATTTTCCATTCCGTTATCTGTACTTAATCCGTATTTATAGTATTTGCTAACTATATTTAATACTCGGCTATCATAGCTTCCTACGGGATAGGCTATTACATTTATGGTACTTCCTAATAGGTTTTCTAGGTCTTGTTTACTTTGACTTACTTCGTACTCAATATCTTCGTTTGATAGGGTTGCTAATTGTCTATGGGTTACGGTGTGAGAACCTATTTCGAAGTTAGGGGAGTTATGGATTTCTTTTATCATATTGTTATCCATATAAACGTCTCCACCAATCCAACCACTAATTATGTAGGAGTTTCCTTTTAAATTGTATTTTTGTAGTATTGGCCAAGCATTGGTATAGATATCTTTATATCCGTCGTCAAAGGTTATTATTATTGGCTTTTCGTAGTTATTTGCTAATGCTATTTCACTGGCAAATAGGGTAGTGTAGCCATTATCTTTTAGGTATTTCATTTGTTTTTCAAATTCGGCTACTTTTACAAATAGACTGGTTATGCCCCAAGGATTGTCTAGTACTCCGTGGTAACATAGTATTGGAACGAGGCCTTTTTTTCCGCTATATACTGGTGTTTTTATAACTTCAATTTGTGTTTTTAGATTTAGATTGTATTTATTGCTGAAATTATCTAGTATAGTTTTTGTGTCATTGTTTTTTGCTATGTAAGTGTCATTTGATAGGGTGTATTCTTCGTTTTTTTCTTTTAGATTGGTTATGTCATTTAGAATTTCGTTTAATTGATTTACATAGGCGTTTCTTTTTTTATTTTCTGTTTCTATGTTTTTTATAGTATTATTTTGGTTATATATTTTTAGTGCTGTTTCTTGGTCTAGGTTTTTGGGAATTAGTTTTATGAATTCTTCTTCGCTTATGGGAACTATGTTGGTATATTTATCTATTTCTACAGTTATATTTTGAGAAATATTTTCTATATCATCTTTGAGATTTTTATCTTTGAGTAGATTTGTCTTAAATGTTTCTATGTTTATTTTGTTGTTATCTTCTTGGTAGGCTATTATGTTGTTTAGGTATTGTAAGTCCTTTTCTTCAGTATTATTGTTTGTAATTTGATCGGTGTTAAAGAAGCTGTATCTTTCTTTAGTGGTGTTTATTGTAATTTTCTTTTGTTTTTCTTCCTCTTTTCTTTGATGGGTTTGATATAAATATATTGATGTTAGAACTACAAGTAAAGTTGCTATGATTATACCCCCAATTATTAAAAGTTTTTTCTTCATTTTTGTCCATCCTCTTTTTATTATCTTAATGTTATAATATCATAATTTGATATATTTTGCAAATGCTAATAAGAAAAGCCTTTTTACGATGTTACTGAAATGTGGTTAGCATCATTAAGAAGGCTTATTATTAACGATATATTTGTTTTAAATATAATTATTTTAGTAAGTTTTTTTACCTTTTACTAGGTATATTATAAATGCTCCAAGTGCTGCGATTAATGCGATTGAACCGCCAATTATGTAAAATGCTAAGTATGTCATTGGCTTTACTTTTTGATAATAGACGGTATAATCTTTAGTTTTTAGTACGGTTTGTTCAGCTTCTAATTTGAATAACTCTGTTTGTAATTCTTGTTTTTCTCGTGTACATTTGGTGCTTTTTGTAAACCAATCTTCACTACTTGTGGTTATTGCATCACATTCATCAGCTTTGTTATCATATTTAGTTTTTAAATCGTTATATTCTGTTTCGATTTCCGCAAGCCTCTTTTTGGCTTCGTTGACTGCTTGTTCAGATTGTTTTAATGCTGCAGTTTCTCTTTCCTTATTTACTTTTTTGGCATCTATTTGTTTATATAAACCAAATCCTGCAAATAGTAGACCAATTCCAATTCCTCCTAATAAAACTAGTATTGGCAATGGTAATTTCTTTTTTTCATTCACTTTTTTCAACTTCTTTCATATCTATTATAACATAGATTATCAAAAATTGTATCTATAAATTACCACTTTGAGTAAAAGTTATAAAACGTTTTTTTGTGGATAATATAACTAGAGGTGGTATTAATGACAAAAATAGATGGTTTAGATTTCAGAAATATGCAAGTATTAAGAGAACAAAAAAATATTACACAAGTAAAGCTTAGTTTAATGGTTGGTGTATCTCAGCAGAGTATTACTTACTATGAGACTAATACAAGAACTCCATCACTTCCGGTAGCTCTTCGAATTGCAAAGGCTCTTGGTACTAGTGTTGAGGGGCTTATTGATTGTGATAATATTATTGCAAAGTATTATAGTTTGTGTGAGTCAGATAGGGAGACCATTAACAAAATGATAGAAACACTTTATAGTAAGAAAATTAGAAATTAGTGTTGTAAAAAGGCTAAAGTAAACATTTGGTTTTACTTTAGCCTTTAAATTTTGTTGTTATACAATTGATTTTCTGTTATAGTCAGTTATATCACTGCCTAATTTTTCGTAGAGTTCCTTTACGGTTAGTTTCTTTGTTTGGATTTGTTCTAGTTCATCGTTAGTTATTCCGACAAATTCTATAAACTCTACTTTTCCGTTTGGAGTATCTATTTGTCCGAATTGTTTATCGGGAATGGTTATTAATGAGTTTATTAGTGATTTTTTACTACAATCTATTCCGTCTGTTTTTCCTGTATACATATATTCATATGGTAGGAATATTTCTCCTTGTTTAAATGTTGCACGGGCTAGGGTTTGTAGTAAAACGCATATATTTTCTAATTCTTCTGTTTCATCTTCGTAGTTGTCTTTTTTTAGTTTTAGAGTAAATTCCATTCCGTAACCACTTAATTCTTTATTTTTTGATACTTTTTCATATAGTTCTGATAATCCGTAGGTTACAAAGTGCCAATAGTCTCCTCCGTCATAAATGCTTATTCCGTCTAATGGATCATCGCCGCCAAGTGCCCAGCTTATTATTGTTCCGTAATGTTTGGGTTTTAATTGATTTGGATATATTTCGTGGCATCTTTTTTCTATGGCGTCCCAGCCTGATGTGTTTTCTTTCATAAATTCTCCTTAAAAGTGTACCTAATTTGTACCTAAACGTATTTTTTATTTTGAAAACCCCCGTAAAATGGGGCTTTATTTTCTCGATGGTGGAGCCGAGGGGAATAAAATTACAATCTTTTAAAATCCCTAAAACCTTTAAAAATGGTGGTTTATCTTTTGCAATAATTGCTCCATCTGTATACTATTATACACCATTTTTGATTATTTGTACCTAATTTGTACCTAAAATTTATCATTTTTCTATTAATTTTATTATGTTGTTTAATTTTGATTTATATAAGTGTGCGTACCTATTTAGTGTCATACTTACATCTGCGTGACCTAGATACTTTGCAACTAGTACTGGATCTGCATTTTTTGATATTAATAAGCTGGCACAACTATGTCTAAAATCGTGTATTCTAATCTGTTTTACTCCTGCTTTTTTACAATATGCGTTTTTATGTTTCTGGATTGTTGTTTCAGGAGTAGGGTATATTCCTCCAAAAACGAACCAATTGTTATTAAAACCATCTAGGGTATTATATGTATTATATAATGTAGTAAGTTCGTCTTTGACTTTTTCTGTTATTGGTATAATCCTGTAACTTGATTTTGTTTTCGGAGGAAATAGAGTATATTTTTCTCCTTTTAATTTAGTTGTTAATGTTTTGTTTATATAAATTGTTTTATTATCAAGGTCTATATCATTCCAAGTAAGTGCCATTAATTCTCCTTGCCGTAAACCACAGTAAAATAATACTGTAAACAATGTTCTCCATAATTGTTCATCAATAACCTCTAAAAATTTGTTGAATTCTTCCAATGTAAAGAATAGCATTTCTTTTTTCTTTTCGTTTTTGTCAACAAACTTTCCCTCAATTGCAATTGCATTTGTAGTTACATTATAGTGTGTTTCAGCATATCTAACTATTTCACACAGTAATTTATATATTTTATTTTTGTAAGAACAGCATAGGTCCTTATTATTCATTTCTGTTTTCCATTTTTTAAATTGTCTTAGAGTTAATTTATTTATCTGTATTTTTCCAAGAGTATTTTCAATATGTTTATAATAATTATTTATCTTTTTTAATGTAGTTATCCTTAATTCTTCTTCTTTTTTAAGATATAGTTCTTTATACGCATAATTAAAGGTAATCTTTTGATTACAGACATTTTCTCCAATTGACAGTAGAAAACGTGCCTCTTCCTTAGTTGCTTCTTCCTTTGTTAAATACTTCTTACTTTTCTTTTGTTTCTTATTTCCTTCTAGGTCACTATAACAACATTTAAAGTACCATATCTTATTTGTTTTGGTTTTTTCTGCTTTTGATTTGTAAACTGGCATAAAAATCACATTTCCTTTCCATTATTCTTGCGTAATGATGACTTCTATGCTATAATTATATTGCATAGAAAAATTCATCGTGCTTGATTTATTTTTTTGTGTATTTGGTTCAACCTATTGCAGTAGGTTGGGCTTTTTATGTATTTTTTTTGTTTTTTTTCATATACTATAATTGACAAATGATATATTTTATGATATCATTTAGTTATGGAAGCAGAACGCTTCGGGGCACGTTGTATAGCGTGCGGTTAAAGATGGCATTAGTCATCTTTTTCTTTTGGAAAAACTTTTAATCCTTTTCCATCAAAATTTGGATATCCTACAATTTTGTCTTTTATTATTTCAAATGCAGGATTATTTTTTTTGTATTTAACATATTGATGTATGGGATAAGAAAATAAATCTACTATTTCTAAACCAGCATAGGTTGAAGAATGACCACCATACCATTTCGGATTAAAATATACGCCAATTATCCTTTTTTGTAACTCCTTTGTAGTAATTTTATCTCTTCCTCTTTCAAATATAATCTCATTAATATGATCAAGTAATTTTTTATCATCGACCTTACCGCGTGATTCTAACATTATTATGCCTTTTTTCTTAACGTCAGTTGCATATATGTAACGTTCAATTAGAAAGTCAAATGCTGTTTCATAAATGTTGTTTGTGTAACCTTTTTTTATAAAACTTTCGATATTTATAGTTATGGAAATAATTTTACATTCTACATTTTCTAATACAATACTTAATTCATTTATAAAATCGGTGTAGTTTATAACCTTATCATTAAATGCTTTATCGTGTCTTCTAATTTCTCTTGAATGTAAACATACATATCTTGATTCATTAAATTGTGTGTCATTGAAAAATCCATTTTCCCAAAATTTATTTTTAAGCTTTCTAATATCATTACGCATTTTTGAATAATTACTTTTTTCGAATATACAACCGGTAACCGTAAAAAATTTTTCATCATTTGATATGGGCATATTATTTATTATTTTTTTATAAACTAATTGTTGTTTGTCAACACTGTTATTTTCATCAACAAACATAACATAGTCAAAATCACAACTCCAACTTTTTATTTTTTGCGGATAGTCGTACCATTTCTCTTTTTCTTTAACTTCTGTACTCATTATTTTCTCCTTTATTTCTTTTTCCTTCTTTATTTAAATAAATCAAAAATACTGAAAGTAGTTTTTTTGTATACTTTGTTGTATAGTGATTTTTTTGGATTAGTAATTAATCCCACTCCCTTTTTTCCATAAAAAGGATTAATACTTTTTTTGATACTTCTTTTTAGTTTTCCCGTCGTCCTCGCTTTTATGGATTTCATTGGGCTAGGTGTTCTCATTCCTATTTTCATCTTAGCCTCCATTATTTTTAAAAACTTTCTTTACTTTTAATTGCTTTTTCATAGAACGTATTGCTTATTTTAACAATTGCATCAATTTTTTGTTGATTTAATTTGTATTTTTTATCATTAAAGGTCCAAATGTTTCTATTTATTAATTCTGTAGCTAATTCTTCAATTGAATATAAATCTTGAACACATCCCAAAAAAGCAGTTTTTTTTATAGACAAACTCATAGTTTTGTTGTACATATAATCAATAAAATTTTGAGAGTTATAGTTATAATTTTTTAAATTAGGATTGTCTTTTAATAATAATTTAAATATTTTTTCATTTGTTTCTTTAAATTTTTCATCTTCTTTTATATTTTCATTTATTCCTATTTTTTTTTCTGCAATCATAAGCATTATGGTTTTATAATCTAGAATATTCAAAATTTTATTTTTATTGTTATTTATGTATATTTTAATATTTTCATAATCTATATTTGTTAAAAGATCATCTATTTTTTTTTCATCATTAATTGTTTTTTCGGCTCCATAGTTATAAATAACATCTGCAGGAACGTCTAGTCCTGTAAGCCAAACAGGGTCAACATTTAGTGCAATAGCCAATTTGCAAATATTTGCCGTTTTAGGTTCGTATTTGCCACTTATGTATGAGCTCAGAGCACCTTTATTTATGCCAGTCATTTTTACTATATCTGCTTGCTTTAAACCATTTTTTTTCATCGCTTCTTTTATTCTGTTACCAATAATATTATTAGTATTGTTATTCATTTTTCTCACCTCAAAATAATAATATCATATTTTTTTTTTATAATCAAGAAAAAAAGTTTAATTTTCTAAACAAAAAGTATTGACAATAATAATTTTATATGATAGACTTGTATTGTGTTTAGAAAACTAAACATATAAGGAGGTGAAATATGAATGATAGAGTGAAATTTGACTACAGTATTTTAGAAGGAAAAATCAAACAATACTATGATACACAAGAAAATTTTGCAAGTGCTATTCCTATAGGTAGAACAACATTAAATCAGATTTTAAACAATAAAAGTGATTTTACTACTAGAAAAATTTTAAGAATATGCGAATTGCTAAATATTCAAATTTCAGAAATTCCTTATGTTTTTTTTAAAGAAAAAAGTTTAGAAAACTAAACATAATTAAATTAACATAAAAAACGCCACTGCAATGGCAAATCAAGCACGAAAGGAAGAACTAATGGAGAAGACTTTAAAAAGGAAAAAAAGGCCTGTTTATGATTATATAGAACAGGAAAAAGTATTGAATAAGCCTTGGTTATGTACAGAGGATTTAAAAATAATATTACCACTTGGTGAAAGTGCGGTCAATGGATTTAGAAAATCTGTATGTGATGAGATGGACAAAAACAATGAGTTTTATTTCAAAACACGACCAATACTTATACCTACTAGAAAAGTAGTAGAAAAATTAAATATAGATGTTGCTCTTATTAGGAGAGAAGCTAGAAAGATGAGAAAGAGGTAATAGAAATGAAAATAAGAATAAAGTGGAAAAACGTGATATTAGCAATGTTATTTATGGCATCTATGACTATTATAATCGGACAATTTTATTATATATTCATTTACCCAATATTTAGCGGTCATATAACGGGTCTTACTTGGCTAGGGGTAGCATTACTAACAGTAGTTAGTTATGTAGCATATACATCTTATGAGGCATTAATTAAAAAAGAGTGCTAGCTATAAACCAAAGCACTCAAATAACTAAAATACCTGTCAAGTATACTACAAAAAAAGTGTTTTGTCAAATAAAGGAGGGATAGAAATGGAAAAGAGTAAATTACATTTAAGTATTGAAGGTGAGAATTTTGAAGAAATTTACAGTAAGGTTCAACAAATAAGAAAATTAATTAATGAATTGAATTACGAAATTTTTTGTAGAAATCAACAAATAAAAAAATTAATTAATGAATTAAATGACATCGAATTAGATATAGAGTTAGTACCTAATGAAATTAAAAATCTTGAAGAAATGGCAAAAAAGATAGCAAAAAAGCAAGCTTAAATACCTAGCTTTGCCTTTAAAAAATATGTAGCAAGTTGTTGAATGATTGGCAATGTTCCACCAGTAACCTTAGCAAGTGCGGACTTAGTTTCTTTCCAAATAGTGTTGTCGCGAACACTATCTATGAATTGATGACCATTATAAGTTATGCTCTTAACTAAGAAATTACCAAGTATATCTTCACGGTCAATGGTTATGTAACCTGCCTCGCTTAATTTCTTTAAAGTATATTTTATTTCATCGATAGAATAATCTTTAATTTTAATGTCAGTCGTAGGTAGGAAATGGCCGTATTCTAAGGTATCTTCAAGGTATAACATTGTATCACGCACACATTCGTGATTTAAACGCATAGTGTAATCACCTCACTTTCTAAATTAATTATAAGTTAGAAAATAAAAAAAGTAAATAAAAAAGAAAGGGGACAAAATGAATGATGACGGTTTCATAAAGATACACCGACGGATGCTTAAATGGGAATGGTACAAAGACACAAATACTAAGGTACTGTTTCTACATTGTTTGTTAAAAGCAAATTGGAAAGATGGAAGATTTCAGGGAATAGAAGTTCCAAGAGGAAGTTTTGTTACAAGCTTGTCTACATTAAGTGAAGAATTGTCTAGTAAAGAACAGACTTTTACAGTTCAGAACGTTAGGACATCACTAAAACACTTAACTCTAACAGGGGAACTAACAAGCAAAAGTTATTCAAAATACCGCATAATTACGGTGAATAAGTACAATGAATATCAAGTTGCTAACATAGTACCTAACAAGCAACTAACAAACAGCCAACAAGCAACTAACAAGCAACTAACAACAATAGAAGAAAAGAAAGAAAAGAAAGAAATATATAATACCAACAACAACATATACGCGTACACGGAAAAACAATTCAAAAGAGTTCTATCAGCAACAGAAAAAGAAGAGATAACCAAATGGCCTGATACAGAA
>SAMEA104315424__coassemble_473_pt1 | contig 33167 bp, 36 predicted proteins | sample SAMEA104315424__metabat2_high_PE_039 | metagenome-assembled genome bin SAMEA104315424 (sample SAMEA104315424) | gut metagenome | biome: Monkey gut; feature: monkey-associated habitat; material: faeces | place: China | collected 2013
GATTTTTTTTAAGCTAGTTTTTTTATTTGATGTCTACTAAATGGGGTTCACATCAGAATGATGCAGTTTTTAAATTTTCGTATACTTCTTAGCGGGAGTTAGAGGCTCACTTGCTACTTCATAGTTTTTGAGGTAGGCTCGTAAAAAGTATAGTTTATCAAGATTATTGTCAAATATTTCATCGGCGAGTTCAAGAGCTTGTTCTAAATATATTTGATTATAAAGGGATATGTTAGCATATTTTAGGTTATTTTTATTTCTTCTTTCGGAAATGATATCTGAATTGTAATTGCTACTACTTGCATATAGTAAAAATTTGGTTAGAAAGTTGATGTTGTTTTGCCATATTATTTCGTTAAGTGAGGCATTGGGAGCTCTAAATTCGATAGTATTGTTTTCTTCGTACTCGTAAGATGTTACTCTTTTAAAGTTTACGCCTTGATATCTTTCGTGTGATATGGTATTTACTAATTCTTTTAAACTGTTATTATTTGGATGCAGTTTTTGAAAATCTGCACTTAGTAATTTTTGAATGGGAAAGGCGTATTTGAGTATTCTTTCGCGGGGAGTTAGATATTCTCCATATAAAAAGCGATATATTACATTTTCATAAGTTATCCAACTTTTAAGAAAATTATCCCAAGATTTATAGTCTTTTAGTATGTGGCTACCGATATGAATGTGACCGGCTGAGGAGGGGCCCGCAATAGCGCACTCCTTTATGGTATTACAAACTTTTTTTATTTGTTTATAACTGCTTTCTTGATCCGTTAAAACGGGAGAATCTAACTCGGCTCCGTCATTTAGGGAATAGTCATAAGCGAGCGTCCAAGTTATATCGCGGATTTCCAATAGGTTTCTTAGTTTATTCATATTGGCGTGTTCGAACTCTATTTCTACTCCGAAAGTTATGTCGGGGGGGAGATTTAGGGTTGGTCTTGGTTCTATGTATAGGTTTTCTAATAGTATTATCATATCTAATAAATCGCGGGGGGAGAGATTGGACAGTATTTCGTTTTCTGTAGGGGGCAAATATTTTAAAATTTGGTTCATTTTTTTCTCCTTGTTAATCTTTTATAGTTTTCTTCTAATAGTTCTAGTTTAATGCGAGATGATATGGGAGAGGCGGATAAATAGTTATCGTTTATTATATCTATTTTTTCTTTTAATGTTGGGTAATCGTTTATTTCTCTTATTTTGGCGGGGACTATTGATAGTACTATTGTTAGTATTAAATATAAAATGGTTGTCATATTGTTTACTAAGACGGGCTCTTTTACAATGACATAATTGCTTTCATCTTGGGAATATATGAGGGCACGGATGGTTGGTGGAGATGTGTATTCTTCTTCGGAAACGATGTTTTTTCTTCGATAATGGTTTCGTCAGGATTTCCTAATAAATCGGCAAGGGTTGCGGATATTTGGCCAGATATTATTTTTTCGATTGTACTAGCGGGGATGTTTTTGACGTCATATATGTTTATGGTTCTTTGATAGGTATTTGTTTCTTTTTGCCAAGATGAGTAGTAATATATTTTATTTGTATTATGGTGTTTATTATGGCTTCGTTCGTATCTTATAATGCCGGTATTATCGATGTCTTTGGTTATATATTCAGGGGTTTTGACGTTGTCTCTTAGAAATGGAGTTATATTTAGGAGACTGAATAGTACTAGGGTTCCTGTACTTATAAGGGTATAGGGAGCAATGGTTTCTAGGCTAGCTACAAGGATTTTGAGCCGGCGTAATAGTTTTTGTTTTATTTCTATGTATTTGGCATTTTGGATCTGATACGATAGTGTTTTTATTTCTTCTTCCAATGTCCTTATTAATTCTTCTTTTCTCTGTTTTTCTTCCTCATTTAAGGGGAATTTTGGCTTTGTATTCATCTTGCACCTTCTTTGTCAAAATATACTATCATAAGTTTTGGTGTTTGTCAAACCCTACGGGAAGGGAGATGGGGATTTTACTAAGGAACTGGGTATTTAGTTAGGAAATAGAAAATATAAATAGAAAAAAGTCCATTAAAGTGAGCCTTATTAGGATACTTTAAAATGGACTTTATAAATCATAATTGGTACAAGGAAGGAGACTTGAACTCCCACGACCTAATGGTCACTACCCCCTCAAAGTAGTGCGTCTACCTATTCCGCCATCCCTGCATAAAGTGGTGCCGACTACAGGAATTGAACCCGTAACCTACTGATTACGATTCAGTTGCTCTACCAATTGAGCTAAGTCGGCATTTTATTAAAGCCCTACTCGGTAGGGCATAAAAATCATAATGGTGACTCGTATGGGACTTGAACCCATGGAATATTGCCTTGAGAGGGCAACGTGTTAACCACTTCACCAACGAGCCACTGACATTATTAATTTTAACATATTTATTATGGTTTGTCTAGGGGTATTTGTAAATTTTTTTATAAATTTTCGTCTAAATATGTAAGAAATTTATTTATTCTTTCTTTAATTCTTGTTTCACCGAGAACGTTCATTATTTGATATAGGTCTGGTGTTTTGGTAGATGCAGTGAGGCTTACTCTAATTAACTCACATACATCACCTACGTGACCTTTATAGTTTTCGGGATTTTGTTTATATTCTTTTACTTCTTTGGCATAACCGTATTTATGTGATAAATCTTTTATTTTTTCGTACCATATTTCTTCATTATCTTTATTATTATAGTAGTTTTCGATGTAGTCTTTTAGTATTTCTTTTTGATAATTTGGTTTTAATTCTAAATTATTGTAATTAAATAGTTCATCATACATATAGCTTATTTTTTCTTTTATTTCACTATACATTGCATAGTCTTTACGAGGCTTCTTCCCTTCTCTTTCAATATTTAGAATATTTATTGTGTAGTCTTTATTTTCTTTTATAAGGGACCCGAAGGGCACATCAAAAACTTCTTCATATTTTACTAAACTATCATATAGCTTGGTAGCAGGAAGGTGGGCTAGATAATTTTTGGAAATATTTAGTAATTTATCCATATCAAAAATGGCACCGCTGGAACTCATTTTATTTAAGGTAAATTTGAAATCGTCTAGGGTTTTAGTGGGATTGGCACTTTTCCAGCCTTCATAATTGGTATTGGCGACTGTCATTAGGTATTCTTTGACAGCTTCGTAAGGTATTCCTTTTTCATAATAATAGCTTACTTTGGCTTCGGGATCTTTTCTTTTGGATATCTTTCTTACTCTATCTTCTTCTTTTTTTAGAAGGGGTGAGATATGGCCAAAGGATGGTAGTTTGAAATGGAAATAGTTAAATAGTTGGTAATGGATGGGAAAAGATGAGAGCCATTCATCTCCTCTTATTATATGGGTTACTCGCATTAGATGATCGTCTATTACGTGAGCGAAGTGGTAAGTTGGGTATCCGTCACTTTTGAGAAGAATGGTATCGATATCGTTTTCGGGGAATTCAACCTCCCCTTTTACTAAATCTTTATATTTTATTTTATTGTCAAAATTTCCTAATGATTTTAATCTTATGACGTATTTTTCACCATTATTTATTTTTTCTTCTACTTCAGCAAGAGACAAGTTACGACATCTTGCATATTTACCGTAGTACCCTATTCTTTCTTTGTTTTGAGATTGGGTTTCTCTTAGGTTTTCTAATTCTTTTTCACTACAAAAACAGGGATATGCTAAGCCGTTTTTTACTAAATGATAAGCATAGGATTTATAGATGTTTAATCTTTCGGATTGTTTATAGGGGCCATATATTCCGGTTTCCTCTGTTTCGCTTACGGCTCCTTCATTTATGGTTATATTAAAGTCTTTTAAATCTTTGATTATACCCTCGATAGAGCCTTTTATTAATCTATTTTGGTCAGTATCTTCTATTCTTAAAAAGAAGGTTCCTTTAGCGTCACTAGCATATTTTTGATTTATAAAGGCTGTATATAGGGATCCAATATGGACAAAACCGGTTGGAGAGGGAGCTAAACGGGTTACGACTTTTTCTTTTCGATAGGGATATTTTTCCTCATAGTATTCTACGTTCTTTATTTCTTCTTTATTAAAGAGTAGATTTGCTAAATTTATATTTATTTCTTCATTCATTTTTATCACCTTAACTTAAAAAAAATATGGTTGCCATAGCTAGATTCGAACTAGCGATCGTGGAGTCAGAGTCCACTGCCTTACCGCTTGGCTATATGGCAATCACATTTATAATTATAGCACTTTTTTTGATTATTGCAATGGTTTTAGAACATTTTTTGTTTTTTTGAAGGGGGCTTGGTGCAGTTTTTTAATTTCTGCTACTTTACTTTATACTTGAAAGATGTGGATAAGGGTATTTGATTGGTAATATTTTTTTCTATATATAATATACTTTAATAGAAAAGAGGGAATATATGATTAATAAGAACAATTTGTGGTTTTTGACGTTATTTAGTTTAGTGTTAATTCTTAGTATTTACTACATTACTATGCCTAGTGAACTTCTTAATACGGAAAATGATAAGAGTACAGAAAAAACGGCTAAAGTGGAAACTAGTGAGGTTGATTTGATATCAGCTCTTAGGCTTGAGGATGAGAGTTCAGGAGAGGAAGAGGTTAATAAACTTAAGGAGACTTTGTCGGATGCTAAGGCGACAGTAGAAGAAAAGAATACGGCCTTTGAAGAACTTAAAAAGGTTAATGGGAAACAGGCTAAGGAAGAGATGATTGAGGAAAAATTGAAAACGGAACTTAAACTTGAGACTTTTGTTAAGGTTGAGGGCGATCAGATTAGGGTTGTAGTTGGTTCCAGAGAGCATTCGGCATCACTTGCTAACGAGGTTATGCGATTAGTTCAGGATTTATTTGATTCTAAGATGTATATTTCAGTACAATTTCAGAATTAATGGGTAAATGTCCTCACTTATATGTAAATAGTGCATAGAATACTATGAAACATAGACCACCCTATAGGGAAGTGAGGTATTTATGAATAAGAGTATATTAACGAAGAGAGAAAAAGAAGTTTTTAACTTGCTAATTATGAATAAATCGACTAGAGATATTGCCGATATGCTTGGTATTAGTGAGAAGACAGTTAGAAATCATATATCTAATGCAATGCAGAAGTTAGCGGTTAAGGGAAGAGCACAAGCTGTCGTAGAACTGATTAGATTAAAGGAAATTGCTTTATAGGCTTTTTCTTTTTGCATTTTTACGCTATGCGGGCATATAATCTAATGGGTGATTATAGTGCTATTAAGAATGTCATTGAAAAAGATTATGGTTGCATCGACGGCTTTGTGTATACTTCTTCTTATTTATTTGATACCGTCTAATGGGGAGGAGTTTAAGTTTAAGGAAAAGAATGTTACTTATGTGCAGAATAATACCAAAGAAACTATTTATCTTCTTGATAAAAATGATTATGTAGCACGAACTAGTATTGCTACTTGTAACTGTGATGTTAAGGATAAGGCAATGGAACTTACAGAGGGGCTTATTATTGGGGGTAAGAAAAGCGATATTATTCCTAGTGGTTTTAGGAGTATTATTCCTCCGTCAGTTAGTATTTTATCCGTGGAACTCGTAGAGGGAACGCTTACAATTGATTTTTCGAAGGATTTGTTAGATGTTAATCCGAAATATGAGGAGAAGATGATTGAGGCGATTGTTTATACGCTTACTTCTTTGGAGGGTATTGATAATGTGAGGATCCTTGTAGAGGGAGAGGCTTTGAGCAAGCTTCCGAAAATGGATAAGGCTTTGGATGTGGTTTTGGATAAGTCGATGGGTATTAATAAGGAATATGCTTTGACTAGTCCTAAGGATGTTGTTTCTTATACGGTATATTATGTTAGTAAGAATAGTGATTATTATTATGTACCAGTTACGAAGTATGTTAATAATGGAGGAACGGATAAGATTAAGCTTATTATTAATTCTTTGGCTACTTCTTTTACTTATGAGAGTAATTTGATGAGTTTTTTGAATTCTGATGTGGAACTTTTGGATTATAAACTGGATAATGATAGTATTTCTCTTAATTTTAATGATATGATTTTGGATGATATTAGGGAAAATAATATTTTAGAAGAGGTTATTTATACTATTTGCTTGTCCTTAGAGGATAATTTTGATGTGAAAGAGGTTACTTTTACGGCAAATAATGAAAAAATTTCAACAATTTCGTTAAAAACACTTGATTAATTGGTAAAAAGGGTGTATAATTGACAATGTAATTGATTGTTACACCTGTCCTCGTAGCTCAGCTGGATAGAGCACACGCCTTCTAAGCGTGCGGTCATAGGTTCGAATCCTATCGGGGACGCCATTATTGATTATTAAAGTACGTAAGAATAAATCTTACGTACTTTTTTAGTACATCCCTTGTATTTTTTTGAGGTCACTATCGGATGGGGTGTTTAAAATCCAGTTACCGCTATCGTCTTTGGATAGTTCGAAGTTTATGGTATAGTTGATATTTTCACTGGCTTTTTCGAGTTCATCTATTCTCGTGGTTATATCTGAGTTATTTACTATTTTTTTATAGTCTAATACTTCTATTTGCACTTCAACGGTGGCAATATTACCATCGATTTTTTCATCTTTTATTTTATAAGTGAGATTTTGATAGCCTTTTTCAATTACTTTTTTATAGCGTTCTTTATCGCTATCATCTATGGCAGAGTTTTCTACGACATCGTTTATTTGTTTTTCAACGTCTTTATCTAATTTTTGATACTTGGTTAAATAGTCTTCGACAATACTTGTTGGGGTATTGGCGAGATGGCAAGCTGTTAGGGAGATTATGGGTATTATTATTAATAGGTATTTTAGATATTTCATTTTTATCACCATTTTTATTATGGTTTCTTTTTGTATTTTTATACGAATAGAAAAAATAGATAGGGTCTCTATCTATTTTTTGTTTCTTTTTAGAAGGGATAGTATTAATCCAAAGGCTATTGATATGGTTATGAATGTTACTACGCCTCCTAATATTGGTATTTGCTTTAATATATATAATATTGTTATTCCAAGCAGTCCTACTAAGTATTTATTTTGGTTATTTTTTTGTATTTTGTTATATATCATTTCGCCGAGAAGCGGACCTACCAAAATGGTTGAAGTGCATATTATTAGTATATATAGGGCCAGTAGCAATAGTCCTAGGGATACGCCAAAGATGCTTATTAATAGTAGTAATATGGCGATTGGGACGAGGAGGAGCGTTATTACTCCGTAGCCAAAGCTTCTTAGTACATCTCTATCTACTTTGTTGTAAAGGCTTGGGACGAGGAGATATATAGCCGAGAATATGATTAGTAGTCCTATTAGGCTAGTTATTTTTTCCCATATTATGGTCGATGTTGAGACTTCCTCCTCTACTACTTCATAGGTTTTGGTACTAGCTATTTGGCTCCCTTTTTCGATAGTTAGGTTGTTTTCTTCGATATTGCTAGGATATTTTAGGGTGCCCTTAATGGTTGTTTTGTCATCTATGGTTATTGTATCAGAATGAATAGTAATATTTCCGGCAATAGTTGCCCCTTTGATATTTACATTAGATGCGTATACTTCAACATTTCTACCAAAATTACCGGATATTGTTACGGTATTTGCAAAAATGGCAACGTCTCTTCCAATAGTGGTGGCATCGTCTATGGTGACGTTATTTCCGAAGATGGCTCCATCATTATTAGTATTACCACTTATAGTGACGTTATTACCAAAGACAAAACCATAGTCATTGTTATTTTTGGATATGACATTATTTCCAAAGATAAGGTTTATGCCTTTTACTTCTCCTGAGGCTTCAACTTTATCACCGAAGATTACGTTTGAACCTAAGATGTTTTTATCAAAAGTGACATTGTCATCACTTGTGGTGTTAAATTTTTCTTCATAATTTGTATTGTCCGTAGTTGTTAAATCAATGTTTTCATTCTCATCAGCGTATATGATGTTAAGGGCTGATAAGGCAAGTAAGATACTAAATAGTATTTTCTTTTTCATTTGTTTTATCCTTTCCTTTTATTTTGGTTATTTTTCCGTTTATATCATCTTCAAAGAATTTAAAGGTTGTTATTAGGATAATGGCAACAGGGATTGATACGACTATTCCCCAGAAGCCACCGATTATTCCGCCCGCAAAGACTGCGAATATTATTATTAATGGGTGTAATTGGTTGGATTTTCCATATATTTTTGGTCCTATTACATAGCTATCTATTTGTGGACATACTACTAGTATTACGGCTGTTAGGATAAATAGTTTTGTACTTATAACGGATGATATTAGGAGTGCTAATATGCTTACGAATAGTCCTCCAAAGATTGGTATAACGGTAAATATTCCTGATAATAAGCCTAATACTAGGAAGTTGGGATGGCCGATTATAAAGAAGGCAAAGGTGTATTCAAGGCCTTGGACGATGATGTTCATACCCATTCCTCTTATGTAGTTAGATATTTCTGTATCTAGTCTTTTTAGATAGTTATAGGCTTTCTTTCTTTTTCCGGTTAGTTTTTCTTTTAGGAATTTTCTTATTTTTTCCATATCTACTACTATGTATAGGCTAGCAGCTATAACTACAATGGCGTTAGCTACAACACTTACACCGGTATTGACAAGGTTTATGGCTCCACTTGATAGGTACTTCCCTACGCTTTCCATCATATCACTTGATATTTGGGAAAGAGAGGTTTGTAGTACTTTTAGGTTTAATTCGTATTTACTTGATATATCGGATACGAATACGGATATATTGCTTATAAATAGTAGGGTTTGTTCATATAGCATTGGTACAGCTAATATAAGTACTATTAGTATTATTCCAAAGGTTATTATGGATACGGTTAGGATAGCGAGCCACTTGGGACTGCCGGCCTCTCGTAGTTTTTTCACCATTGGATATAATACGTAAGCTAGAGCGAAGGCTAGTAGGAAGGGAAATATTATGCTTCCTACGGTTTTTAGGGCTCCAAGCCAAACGCCTCTTATTAGGTATATGAGTAATACTATTAAGAGGATTAGGGTTATGTTTACTAATTTGTAATCTACGTTATCTTTCTTCATTTTTTCTCCTCCTTATTTTTCTATTATTATTGTTACGGGGCCATCGTTTATTAGGGATACTTCCATATTGGCACCAAAAAGGCCGGTTTGAGGCACTATGTTGTATTTGGTGAATTCTTTATTGAATTTTTCATAGAGTTTAATGGCTTTATCTCCGGCAAGGGCATCTACATAACTGGGACGACGGCCTTTTTTGGTATCCGCGTATAGTGTAAACTGACTTACAGAAAGTATTTCGCCCTTGGTATCCAACAAACTTTTATTCATAACACCGTTTTCATCATCGAATATTCTTAGATTGACTATTTTATCTACCATATAGGGTATATTGGTAATATCGTTTTCACTGGTAAAACCGACAAGGATAAGTAGGCCCCCGTTTATTTTTCCGACAATTTTTTCGTCCACTTTAACTGATGCGGTTTTACATCTTTGTAATACGACTTTCATTAGTTTACCTTTCTTTCTACTTTTTTAATGTATTTCATATTATTTAGGGCGGTGATGAATTTATCTAGGGTTTCGGTATTGGGGGTCATTACCGTCATTTGATATATTTTATTTTCTCCTTTATTTATGGTTTCTATTCTATCTATGGTAATGTTATTACTGCTTGCCTTGGTTATGATATCGACTAATTTATCTCTAGTTTCAGTATAGATGAGGATGTCCGTAGGATAACTTTTATGACATTCGGGGTTCCAATGGACGTTTATTAGTCTTTCATCGAGATTGACGACATTGTAGCAACTACTTCTATGGATAGTGATACCACTTCCTTTGGTGATGTAGCCTATGATGCTGTCCCCTGGTATGGGTTTGCAACAACCAGATATGGTGGTTTTTATGTCATCAAGGCCTTCAACCAAAATGGCATCCTTGGTGTTTTCGTCCTTGCTTTTAGGGGATTTCTTGGTGTTTTGGGGTTGGAGTTTAAATATTTTGGGAATGCTCCATTTTGGTTCTTTGTTTTTAATTATTTTGATAACGGCGGTGATAGCTACTTTACCACTTCCAAGGGCTATATATAGTTCGTCGAGGTCTTTTAGTTTTAATTCTTCTAATATTTCGGGGAGATTTTTATTTAGAGTTTCGTTAATTGGCATATTTTTCTTGCGGAACTCTTTTTCGAGTATTTCGAGACCTCTAGCTAGATTTTCGTCTTTTTCTAGTTTACTATAATATGATTTTATCTTGTTTTTGGCCTGAGATGTTATTACGAAGTTTAACCAATCTTTACTTGGTTTGGAATTTTTATTGGTATTGACTTTGATGATATCGCCAGTTTTTAAAATATAGTTTAGAGGCACTATTTTATCGTTGACAACGGCTCCGGTCATTGTGTCCCCTACTTCACTGTGAACTTTATAGGCAAAGTCGACGGGAGTTGCTCCTTCGGGCATTTCTATGACATCACCTTTTGGGGTGTACACATATATAGAACTTGTGGTTAAGATGTCTTTCTTAATGCTTGTGATAAATTCTTCCGGAGTTTTGGTATCTTCGTTTAATTCTATTATACTACGGAAGATTTGGAGTTTTTGTTCCATTGCATCTTTGGTATTTACGGATTTGTTCTCTTTGTAAGCAAAATGGGATGCTATTCCGTATTCGGCGATTTGATCCATTTCATAGGTTCTTATTTGGATTTCAAATAGTTGGCCATATACACCAAAGACTGTTGTATGGAGACTTTGATAAAGGTTGGTTTTGGGCATTGCGATATAGTCTTTAAATCTTTTGGGGACGGGTTTATATTTGGAATGGATAAGGCCGAGAGCGAGATAACATTCTTGCTTAGTATCTACTAGTATTCTAAGAGCGAGAATGTCATAGATGTCATCGAACCTTTTACCTTTATTCATTTTAGTATATATGCTATAAATGCTTTTACTTCGTCCTTTTATTTCGTGCTTAATATTGTGTTCATCTAGTAATTTAGATACTTCGCTAAGCATTTCACCCACGGCTTTATCACGTTCGGTTTTCTTTAGATTTAGTTTTTCGACGATATCATAATATGCTTCGGGTTTAGAGTATCTTAGGGATAAGTCTTCTAGTTCACTTTTTATTTTATATATTCCTAAACGATGGGCAACGGGTGTTAGTATTTCAAGTGTTTCCTTGGCTTTTTTCTTTTGTTTTTCTAGGGGCATTACATAAAGAGTACGCATATTATGAAGACGGTCAGCTAACTTTATGATAATTACTCTGACATCTTCGGCTAGACCGACAAGGATTTTTCGTTGATTGGCAGCCATTTGTTCGGACTCAGAAGTGAAACTTATTCTGTTTATTTTGGTTACACATTCTACAAGATTAGCTACTTCTTCATCAAATAGTTTACTTATTTCTTCGTAAGTTCCATCAGAGTCCTCAATAGTATCGTGAAGAAGAGCTGCACAGATGGCTTTATAGTCAGAATTTATATCAGTTAAAATAAGGGCAACGTTGAGGGGATGCTGGATATAGTCATCTCCGGTTATTCTTTTTTGATTAAAGTGCTTACTGTTTGCATATTCGTAAGCTTTTCTTATCATATCTAGGTGCTCTTTATTATCGTCATATTCTTTTACTTTATCTAAAAGGTTATCAATTGTTAAATTATAGTTTTTCTTTGCCATTTTACATCACCTACTCAATATAATTATATACCAATTTATTATTTTTTTAAAGTTATTTTTATGATTTTTTTATGAAACTAGGGTTTTATTATTCTTGGAGCCACTTTATATAGTTATCTATGTATTTTTTGGTTTCAAAACCGTGGCCTTCATTTGCTAAGTAGTTTTTGGTTATATTGGTATTTGTTTCTTCGCATTTTTTGATATACTTATTTATTTCTTCTGTTCCGACCATTCTATCTTTACCACCATAACTTATATATTGTTTGATATTGGATGATGAGAAGTGTTTGATGTTGTTGGTTTTATCTAAGAGGTTTATTCTAGTTTGGTCATCTTTGACGTCTTTACTTGGAAACATTGCGAAGAGCATTGTTGGGTTATTATTGAAGTTAATGGCTGGGTATATCATTGCGGCTTTGGTTATGGTATCGTCTTCTAAGTCGATGTCATCTTTGGTATAGTTTTCATTTAGTAAATCTTTACCCATTATTTGATTTATATAAGTACTTACAACGTTACCGCCAGCGGAAAAACCAATAACACTGATATCGTCTTTATCTATTTGGTATTTTTCGCTATTATATCTTATATATCTTATGGCTCTTTGTAAGTCTAAATAGCTGATGGGCCACTCGTAGGGGTTAGAGCGGTAATGAAGGAGGAAGGCGTTTATTCCTTGGTTGTTTAATTCGAGAGCTACATCTTTACTTTCTTTGGTTTCCCCATCCATTGATTTATAGATAAAGCCGCCACCACTTATGATAATTACTGATTTGTTACTTTTGTTTGTAAGATATGGTATTATATAGGGTTCGTCCTCGTAAGTGGTTTTTTCGTATCCGCCTTTTATCTCGTAGTAGTATGTGAGAGTGTCAATATCTTTCTCAACGTCTTTGTAGTCGCCAGTTAGAATATCCCAAAATTTCATTGCACTTCTTATTAAATCGCTGTTATAGTCTATGTTCATATTATCTAGTTTGCTGGTGGCGTTATTTCCATAGGGGACGGTCCAAATGTTTTCTTTTTGGGTGTAGTCTTCGACTGGCCCGAGAATGTAGCCGGTTTGGTCGGCTCTTTTATAGAAGGCTAATATAAGGATTGTCGTTAAGAGGGCAAGGATAAGGATGGTAATTAGGCTATGTTTTATTATTTTTTTCATATATGGCTCCTAGTTACAAGTGTCTATGATAAGGGGGATGTATATTTCATCATCGGTATAGCCGGCGTGATGAGATGTGTAACAACTTTCCCCATATACTAGAGCGATATTTGCTTTGGCAATAGCTATATAGTCCCCTAGGGCACTTGCAAAAATGGGGTTTTGAGGACCACTACCGAAAAGAGAGCTTTGAATTATTTCGTCTTTGGGATAGAGGTCGAAAGTGTCTTTGAAGTGCATATTAAAAATGGATGGAAATTGTTCCTTTTTATCGGGCTTAATGAAGAAATTTACGGCACGAGGCTCTAGCGAGGTGGTTCTTTCGAGGCAGGCGATTATATCAGGATAATTGTTTAAATCTTCATTATTAACGAGGATGTGGCCGTGGTCGGCGAGGACTATAATTACGGCGTTTTTGAGCTTTTTACTTAGCTCCGCTACCTTCATATTTCGGTATCTTATGAGGTCTTTTACTTCCTTACTATCTGGGCCTAAATCGTGCATAAGCATATCGGGTTCGTCGTCATAAGCATAGATATATTTCTTACCAGATGTTTTACAAAGTACATCTATTTTATCCATCATATCGTCTAAATCGGTATAGGCATTTTCACCAAAGGGAAATAGTTTATAGGCTTTATATTTTCCTTGCTGATTTATTTCATCAATTATGGTTTTGTCTTTCATATATTTTTCCTTGAAGGCTTTGGCTTCTTTTAAAGGGGTTCTGGTTTTATCTCCTTTAAGGCATTCTTCGTAAACGGTAATGGTTTTGTCTAGGTCTTTAAAGTACATATTCCAACCTAGCATACCGCTTTCTACGGGATTTAGTCCAGTTAGGATGCTTGTTGTTGCGGCGACAGTAGTGGCTGGGAAGACAGTGGTTAGATTTCTTACTTTATGCTGACGGAAATAGCTATCTTCCTTTAGGGTTCTATCTAATATATTGGCTCCCATTCCGTCAAATAGGAGGACAATGACATTTTCTGGATTTTTCTCCCTTAAAATATCGTCGACCTCTTTTAGAGTATTATGGCTTGTTGGTAAATCGAAATATTTTCTAATAGAACAAGCTACATTAGTTATACATTCGTTATAATTATTTTTTACTTTCATAGTTTCCTCCTTATATATTTTCATTTTACCAAAATTATTATTAATTGTCACTAAATTTAGAAAAAAGAAAGTTATTTTTTTATAATCTTTCTTTTACCTTGGTTATTATTTTTTAATTTTTCTATGTCTCGGGTTGTTATTTCTCCAGAAATGTACATTTTCTTGACAGTGCTATATACTTTATAGACAAGTGGTAGGTTTGATAATTCAATATAGTCTATGATGTTGTCTTTATCTTCAGTACTTAAGTATCTATCTTGGAGTTTTATTTTTGATGAGTATATTGTATCTTTACTTATGGGTCTGAAGGCACTTTTGTCATTTAATCTTTGTTTTCTTATGTAGACGATTAGGGTTTCATAATCTAATTCGGGTGTTTTTCTTAAATACTGGGTGGTTTTGGCATAAAACTCGCCGGTTGTTCTAAGGGCTACCTCTTCCCTATTTATGAATGGGGCTCTTTTTAAGAATTCAAGAGTATTAAATGGTGTTCCATCAGGAAGGGTACCGTTTTTTATACCTATTGTTAATTCATTATAGGTTTTTATTAGTTTTTCGTTATAGGCTTTTTGAATTGTCTCAGATTTTGCTTGGTATTTTTTTGATAGTTCAACGTCTAATTCGTCAATTACTTCGGCATAATATGATAGTTGTTCTTCTGTTAAATGGTGTTCTTTTAGAAATTGTTCTTTACTTGATGTGGTTAAAAAGGCTTTTATTATATAGCGGGCGGTAGTATAGTTTTTGTTATATTCTTCTACTTCTATTAAATATGTTACTTCTGCAAATAGGCCTTTTTCTTCATACTCTTTAAGGGTATTATATATTTTATCAAAGTTTGTAAGAGCTATATGTGATTTTTTTATTAGGTTATCTTTAAAGGTATAGTTTACAAACTGAGTATATGATTTTCGGAACTTCTCAACACTATCAAATAGTTGTAAAAATTTTCTTATTCGAAGATATGGATTATTGGTTTTATTAAATGTATTCCATAGTTCATTTATTTTTGATAGTCTTATTTCTATTTCTTCAGTACTGCATCTATATATATTATTGTTAAATGGAAAGTAGCCTTTTTTATCGAATTTATCATATAATTTTTTTAATCTTTGTAAATAGTTTAATTCTTTCATTCCTAACTTTTGATAGCATTCTATACTTTTATTTAATTTTGTGTAATTGCACATTCTGTATAATTTTTGGGCTAAATATTCTTCATCATCTTGGTACATTGTTGTGGCTATTTCCATTAATAGGTAGACGTCGTCTACTAATAAAATATTTTGGTTATTCATAGTCTCCCCCCTTTGTGACTAAGCTCTATTATAGCATAAAAGCAAACATCTGTCAAATTTATTTTATTAAATATATAAAAAGACGATTACATTATAAAAGTTAATCATCTTTTTACTTTATTTCTTATCTTTAAAACATATACATTTAGGGATATTGTTATATCATTTAATTTTATTGGAGATTGATAATTTTTAGTTAGTGGTGTCATATTGATTAAATTCATCATAGCTTGCTCATCTATTTTTTTTCTTTCGTTTATTGCATATTTTTATTTCGTTTTATTTGCATTTTACATAATTTATTTATAGAAATGAATGCTTATAGAAAAACGGTCTTAATAACCGTTTCTTTACTATTCTCCTCTAGGGCCGGTGGGACCTGTGGGTCCAGTGGCTCCTCTTGGGATGGTTAGATTTAGGAAAAAGTTTGGAGCTGTTCCTGTTATAGATGCAGTTGCTTGGGTTCCTGGATTTCCCGTAGTAACTGTTCCAATCATTATTGTTGGGGTAGCTCCTGTAGGGCCAGTAGGACCAGTTGGTCCGGTGGCTCCAATAGTACCAGCTACTCCTTGAGGACCTGTGGCACCTGTGGGACCTGTGGCACCTGTTGGCCCTTGTAAGCCTTGCGGGCCGGTGGGTCCAGTTGCACCAGTTGACCCTTGTACTCCTTGAGGACCGGTAGGTCCAATATTTCCAGCAGGGCCAGTTGGTCCGGTTGCTCCGGCTATTCCTTGGGGTCCCGTTGGGCCTATTGCTCCAGTTTCACCTCTTAACCCAGATGGGCCGGTTGGTCCAGTAGCACCAGTTGCCCCAGCTACTCCTTGGAGACCAGTTGCTCCTGTTAAACCTTGTAGGCCTTGGGGACCAGTTGCTCCTGTAGGACCGGTGGGACCAGTTATTCCTTGCAATCCTTGAGGGCCGGTAGGTCCTGTAGGTCCTTGCAATCCTTGTGGACCAGTTGCTCCCGTAGCTCCTCTTGGGATAGTGAAATTTAAGACAGCATTTTGATTAGTACCTGTATTGGTAACTGTGGCTGATGTCCCTGGGTCAGATGTCGTGGTAGTTCCAACTGTAATTGTTGCGGGTCCTGTAGGGCCAGTGGGACCTGTGGGTCCTATAACCATACAAGTTCTGGGCTGACATCTTCTTCCTTCTTCAACTATTCTTTGGGCTCTTTCGTCGCTATTCATATTTCTCTCCTTTCTGTATATTTTATGTATGGACAAAAAAAAGAGGAGTACTAATAACTAGCACTACTTTACTTTGCTCATTTTATTTAGGGGAAATAGTCTGAATACTGCCTTTCCTTTGATGTATTTTTTGTCAATTAGGCCGATATATCTGCTATCTTTGGAGATGCCACGGTTATCGCCAAGGACAAGGTATTTGCCCTCGGGAATTTTGGAACAGGCACATATATTTTCGAGTTTAAAATCTTCGGTTACATCTCTATCGTAGTTTTCTTTTACTTCTTCTCCATTTATGTAAAGTACATCATCTTTGTATTCTATGTAATCACCGGGGAGACCGATAACTCTTTTTATGATTAATTTATCGTCAGAATCTATTTTGGATTCATCAAGGACAACGACATCAAATCTTTTTATACTTGATAATCTATAGGATATTTTACTTAATATAAGCATTTCTTTATCTTTTAGATTGGGAAGCATAGAGTCTCCTCTGACGATAACAGGGGTAGCAATAAAGGTACGAAATAGTACTACTACTATTAGTATTACTATGTATGGAATTAATTCTTTTATTATTTTTTTCATTTTGGCTCCTTATAATAAAAGATAATAAACAAGCTGTTTATTATCTTCTTTCTTTTATTTTATAAGATTTTTTTCTGTTTCTTAAGAAGTATAGTTTAGCTCTTCTAACTTTACCCTTTTTAACAACTTTTAGATAATCCATTTTAGGACTATTTACTGGGAAAATTCTTTCTATTCCAACACCTGATGCTATTCTTCTAACTGTAAATGTTTCAGATACTCCGGCACCTTTACGAGCTATTACAACACCTTCAAAGTCTTGGGTTCTTTCTCTTTTTCCTTCTTTTACTTTCCATCCTACTATTACAGTGTCTCCTACACGGAATTCTGGAACGTTAGGATTTATTTGTTTTTGTGTAATCTTATCGATTAAATTCACGTCTATTCATCTCCTTTTCTTTCCAGTAATCATAATTAATTTTAATAAGCGGATTACCTCTTTCTTTGTAATTTTATCATAATTTATGGTAAATGACAAGTTTTTTTAGGCTATTTCTTTACTTTTTTCTTTATTTTGGGTATATTTTTCGATAAATTTCTCTTTATATTCTAAGAATTGGTCTTCTTTAATGCTTATTCTTATTTCTTCCATTATTTTAATTAGAAATCTTAGATTATGAATGGATAGTAGTCTTTGGCCGAGGGTTTCATCGACAGTGAGGAGGTGTCTTATATAGGCTTTGGTATAGTTTTTACAGCATTCGCAATCGCAGGAATTATCGACAGGGGTAAAGTCTTCTTTATATTTAGCATTTTTCATATTTATTTTGCCTTCCCGTGTAAAGGCGTGGCCGTGACGGGCTAGTCTAGTGGGATGAACGCAATCGAACATATCTATGCCTCTTTCGACACCTTCGAAAAGATCTATTGGATCCCCTACTCCCATTAGGTAACGGGGTTTATCTTCGGGAAGATACTTAATTGCATAGTCTATCATTTTATACATTGTTTCTTTATTCTCTCCGACTGATGTTCCTCCTATGGCATAGCCGTCGAAATTCATTTTTACGGTTTCCACGGCACTGTATTTTCTTAAATCTTCATACTCACCACCTTGGACAATTCCAAATAGGGACTGTCTTTCGTTATTAAAAGCGTCTTTTCCTCTCTTGGCCCACCTTAGGGTTCTTTCTGTACTTTGTTTAGCGTAATCGTAAGTGGCGGGATATGGTATACACTCATCGAAGCTCATTGCTATATCGCTATCTAGTTTATTTTGGATTTGGATTGATTTTTCGGGAGTTAGCAAGAGGTTTCTTCCGTCAATATGGCTTTTGAATTTTACTCCTTCTTCGGTTATATCTTTCTTTTTGGCAAGAGAAAATACTTGGAAACCACCACTGTCGGTTAAAATGGGACCATCGTAGTGCATAAATTTGTGTAATCCGCCCGCTTTAGCGACTATGTCTTCTCCGGGGCGAAGCCAAAGGTGATATGTATTGGATAGTATTATAGCACTGTGTATTTCTTTTAATTCGCGGTAATCGAGGGTTTTTACGGTGGCTCTGGTACCAACGGGCATAAACATTGGGGTTTCGTAGCTTCCGTAGTTGGTATCTAGTACTCCGTACCTTGCTTTACCGCTCTTTTTTTTGAGATTATATTTTACTTTCATTTTACCACCTGTTTCTTATTTTATTTTCTTTAGAGAGAGTTTTTTTGATATTTTATTTATAAATAGATAGGTTATGGAACTGTATATGACAGTCATTGCGATGCTTGAATATAGGACTTTGAAGAGTAACACTAGGGGATATGTATCGTAATCTACTATTCCTAAGGCAATAAATGATAGTATATTATAGGAAAATACTACTATTAGGCCTTTAATGCTGGCATTTAGGAAATTATTGGGAAGATTGTAATTGATATATTTGATGATGAAATATAGTATTATGAATATTATTAGATTTACTAGTATTATATTTGTGTAGACTAGGTCAAAGAGAATGGCACATATTAGGTATATTATGAGGTATTTTTTTTGACTTGTGAACTCGGTTTGTACTAGGGTTAGACTTATTAGAGTGTAGACTGTGCAAAATATGGATAGATTGGGAAGGATGCTTGGTACATAGTTTGTGGCAAAGCCTTCCATTAGAAAGGAGAATATGACGCTTATTAGAACGAGTATTATCATTGGTCATTCTTCCTTTTTAACACAGCTACATAGTTTAAGTCATTGAAGTCGGCACTTATCTCCACTTCTATTATTTTGGCTAGGTCGTAAGAGTCGGTTTTGATATTTTTTACTTTTCCTATGAGAATACCCGATGGGAAGACACCACCTAAGCCGGAGGTGTATACTAAGTCCCCAACGGTTACGGTGTCGGTGTTGCTTATTCCTTCCACGATAAGGGAATTGTCTTTATAGTTATAGCCGTTCATTACTCCGTTTAGATTGTTATCTCCGCTTGATATGGTTACGGATATTTTATTGTTGGTATCTCCTGTTGTTATTAGTTTTACATCACTAGTAAAGGCGGTTACGTTGGTGGTTCTTCCGATGAGGCCACTGGCATTTACGACGGCCATTCCTTCTTCGATACCGTTTGATGTGCCTTTATCGATGGTTATGGTATTGTACCATAAGAGGACATTGCGACTTGTTACGGTTGCATTTAGGTAGTCGTATTCGCTTAGGACATTTGTTATTCCTAATTCTTCTTTCATTGCATCTAATTGTCTTCTTAGTTCTTTGTTTTCAGCCATTAGGGTATCTACTCTATTGGTACTTCCTTCAAGAATGTCGTTTTTTTCTAAGACGTTTTCTAGTTTTTGGTAGTCAGTTACTTTGTCGCCTAAGTATTTGAATGGTTTCATTAGAATTTTTTCGACATACACGGTTCCGTCTTTGAATAGTGCTTCAAATTTATTTAAATTTTTTTTGTGGTTTACTACGTAAGATAGTACTGCAAATAGTATTACTAGTACTACTAGTATTATTAATATTATGTATCTACCACTGATACTGTTTTTTTTGTTTATTCTACTCATATTTATCCCTCGTTTTATATTATAGTATATTTTTGGTATTTTGAAAAGGTATATTGGAAAGAAAAAGAATAAATTACATATATTTATTCATTTGTTTCATCATTTGATTTACTTGTTTTTGACTTGGTGTTCTTCCCATTGAACTCATCATTGTTTTTATCATTTGTTCATTTATAGGGGGATTTTGTTTTAGGTATTTTTTCATATATTTACGGGCGAGGAAAAAGCCTAATATGCCCCCAGCTATTAAACCTATTACTAAATATAGGATATCTTTTAGCATAGATATCACTCCTTCCTTAGTATTATTTTATCAAAAATTGGGGTGGTTGTCTATATTTTTAGGAAATAATTTTGGGTTTCTTAATTCTCAGTGTAATGGACACTTTAAAAAAATAGTTTCCATTACTTTGAGAAGTAACCATAATTTTGGGTTTTATACACAGGTAAGGTCCTTTGCTGCTATTTTATAGAGCCAAAAGTAGTCTTTGTTTTCGAAATCACAAACAAAAAGGTTTTCGCCATAGCCGGCTAGTTCATCAAAGAAGTGGGGATAATTTATGTTGCTAGTTAGTTTAATGGTGGATTTTTTGATTTGCATTTTGGTGTATTCCTCGCCTTCTTTATATATATGATGACTGCCTTCATCTATGTAACCTTGCTTGTTTTTACTACTGTAATATATGTATTCATTTAGGACGCTGGGTTTTAGGAATAGGGCTATTTCTTCGAATAGTTTATATCCTTCTTCCAGACTTGTGCTTTTCATATTGTAGACTTCCTCGAGAAGTTTGTAGATCCTGTAGGGCCTATTTCGATAAGAGTATGAATAGATACTGTTTATCTTAAAGATATAATATGTTCTCATTTTCTTCACCAATTATATTATATATGGCGGGGGATGCGAGAAAAGTCGAAAAAAGGAAAATGAGTTTTTTTCTCTATTTTCCTAGTTTTCTTCTTTTTTGTAGTTATCGTTTAGGAGGCTGGCGAAGTCATCATCGAGTTCTAATTCTTCGTCTTCGGAAGATTGGTTATCGGGTTCTTCGTCAGGTTCTTCTTGTTCTTCATTAATAGTTGGTTTCTCATTTGGTGTTTCGTCTTCGTAAATTTCCTCTTCTTCTATTTCTCTTTGTACAGGTTTAATGACTTTTTCTTTTACTTTTTTGACTTTCTTTTTCTTGGTTTTTGGTTTTGGATTTTTCTTTTTTCTAATTATAAAGAAAGTTATTAGTCCGCCTGTTAATATTACAGCTAGTATTATTAATAGTATTGGTAATAGGCCTAGTTTATATACTATTTCATCTTTGGTTAAGACATATTCACCTAAGTGATTGATATCGAAATTTACGTAATAGTCTTTGTATTTTACGTTATCATTTATTAGGCCTAATTTCTTAGAACCGTTATAGTTGTATAGGTATAGGCCGTCATTATTTTGAAATTTGTCTTTGATAAAGATTTTTACTTTTACTTTGCTTGGTAAGACGGTATCGTTTAGAAATCTTACGTTATAGTATTTATCGTTTATGAGCATTTGTTTTTTGGTATTGAATTCTATATCGAAGTTTATGTCTTTGCCATAGTTTTCTAATTCTTTTCCGGAGAATGTTACGCTATACATTATGATATCGTTATCGCCAAGAATTTCATAGGTTAGTTTGTTACCGTTTAGCTTACTTAGTATTTCTTTACTTACTATTTTATCGTCTTTACTTGTTAGTCTAACGGTTACATCTCCGTTTTGAAGAGCTTCGATTATTTTGTCTTTTTTGTTATCGACAATTGTTTTATCTCCTTCTTTGATAATTATTAGAGTGTATTTTTTTTCTTTACCGGTTCCATCCGTTACTTTTATGGTTACTTTGTTTATGCCGGTTTTGATGGTATAGTCTTCATCGTATTCTACTTCACCGGAATCGTCGATGAGAGTATAATCTAGTTTTAGTTTTTCTTCATCATTTGACACACCAACATAAATAGTATTTGTTATTTTCTTTATTTTGACACCGTTTATTTCAAGGGATTTTAGATTATCTTTTCCTTTTAGGTCGACGGCTTCTTTACGGGTTACGGTTATTTTATAGGTTTCTTCGTCGCCACTTTCGGCTTTTACGACTATTTCTAATTTATTGTCACCAACGGCTAAATCGTATTTGCCATTTCCTTCAACTTTGGCATTTTTATCGTTAGCCTCAGCTTTTAATTCTATCTCTTTTATTTTATTGGGAACTTCTACTTTATATTCTTTTTTAGTAGTTAGTTCTATGTCTTCATCCCCTACTTTAAGGCTTTTGAGGGTTGTATCTGATTTTCTGGTATCTTCTCTTGTTATATTTACTTTATAGATTATTCCGTCACTACCGGTTATGGTAATGGTGCCGGTTTTGCCATAATCTATTTTTATGACATTACTACTTCCTCCTGTACTATTTTTGTAGGTAATGCCGTCCCCAGTAGCACTTACTTTAAACTCTCCACTATTACTATCTTTGGTTATATTGTATTCGTATTTATCAGAACTAAAACCGATATCTCCGCCATTTACTTTGATATTTGTGACAGAGCTTTTTACTTTAATGGTAGCTTTGGCATCGTTTACGCTATTGCCATTAATGTTTGCATTTTGTAAAACGATACTACCGGAATGTGTTGCTTTAAATGTCATTTTGGTTAGTTCGGCGGGGGAAGTTTGTGTTAAGCCGTCAGCTGATATTGAACCGGAAGAATATATTTTATTTGTATCGCTTACATAACTTACATTATTTAAAGCTAAGCTAGCATAATAGCTAAATATGAAATCACTGCTTATGGCTTTAATAGTACAACTAAATTCTTTGTTTGCTTCGACACTACTTGGACAATTTATTTCAAAGTTATCGGCAAATACTCCTGTAGGAATGATTATAATGGCAAGAAGTGCCCATATTATTTTCTTCATAATAACCTCTTTCTATACTTTGTATTTCTGTATACTTCTTAATAATTTATATGTTGTTACTTCTATATAATAGCATATTTTGGTGATTTTTACAAGCAATTTGCGGAATTTTATGGTATACTAGGAGATGGAGGCGAAGTTATGAAAAGATTTACAATGGTTGATGAAGAGTTTATTTGTGAAAATTGTCATAAGCGGGTTCCTAAGCTTGAATATACGGCTCGTGATCATTGTCCTTATTGTTTGTATTCTAAGCACGTTGATATTAATCCTGGGGATAGGATGAATAAGTGTATGGGAATGCTTGTTCCAACGGGTATTCAAAAACATAAAAACACTTATAAAATTGTTTATAAGTGTTCGAAATGTAATGAAGTTCATAGGAATATTATGGCAAATGATGATGATTATAATTTAATTATTAAGTTATCTACTAATTCCTAAGAATATTTTACGGAAGAATTTGACTATATCAGGAAAAAAGAATATAAATACTAAGAGTATTATCACTATTATCATAGCTATTTTTATTTCAGAGGTTATGGTAATAGTGGCTTTTTTCTTGGGTGTTTTTTTTGTATAATTTACATTGGAATAGCTTATATTGTTATCGGCATTTACTGGTGTTTCGGTAAAATCGGGAGTATTTATGGGATTGCCAGTTATGGTGGTTTTTTGCATCATTTGGGATTGATTTGGGGATTGGGATGGGGCACTTGGTGGTATATTGTTTATATTTTGGGAAGGAATGTTATTAGTTATATATTCATTTTGAAAGTTATCGTTTGGTATAATATTATTTACGTTGTTTACGGGATTTTGATTGTTATATAGATTGTTACTACTGGTTGTTTCATCTCTTTTTAAGGGGGTGGTATCAATGTTGGTATTTTGATTTTGAGGAACAATATTTATGTTTAAGGGATCTGAAGTTTGAAAATTGGCCGTATTTAAGTTAGTGTTATTGGCTACTTTATAGGCTTCGGCCGGTTCTGGGTTTTTGGGGCCATTAATGGCTTCATTGAATTTTCTCATTATTTCTTCTTCACTCATTGTGGAAACCTCCTTTTTTTAAACATTCCATTCGTTATTGTCTTCAGCGTTTGTTTGTGGAGCGTTGTTTTCGCCCGTTACAAACCTTATTCCCATATCATTTAGGGGGTTATAAGTAGTATTTTGGGGAGCATTATTATTGGGAGTACTTGGGGATACCCCACGAGGATATGGTCCTTGATTTGGTATTCCTGTATTTGGAATTTGATTATTTATGGTATTAGTATTATTTTGGTAATTTACTCTCTGAGGGGATTGGGTTGGAGTATTTGGATAGGTTTGCATTCTTTGTTGGCCTAAATTTTGATTTTGGTTCATATTGTTTTGGGGTCTCATTGCACTAAAACCGATATTGTTTCCGTTATTATATGGCATTTGATTAGGGATTTGTTCTCTGTTATTCTGAATATTGTTTGGCATTGGAGTTGGTCTTGGTGTTGGAGCAGATGTATTATAATTTACTCCTTGATTTACTCTATTTATAGTATTTTGGGGATTTGTATTCATTCCATTTGTGTAGTTTTGTCCTATGATTGGGCTGGGATTTCCGCCTACAGGAGATGGGTTATTTACTACTTGATTACTTGGTCTTTCAAGGGTTTCTGTTACGTTAATTGGTCTTGGAATGGGATTTTCATTAGTGGGTACTTCTCTTAATGGAGTTTGTGGAGAAACGGGAATATTCGTTCCTATATCTCCTACTTCTCTTACTGGTGGGGCAACAGTACTTGCTCCCATAGGGCCTTGGTTTAAACTTACATTTGGTGTCTGAGCTGGAGCGGGGGTTGCTGGAGTAAGTTCGGGACTAGCGGGATCCATATTTTTATTTTTTGGTGCTTTGGGCTCTTTCTTTTTGTTTTTGCCACTTTTATCGACTATGAAACCGATAACGATTAGTATCAATATTATAAGTACCACTAATATGTATACATAATTTTGAATTAAAAAATCTATAAAACTCATTTTTATCATTCTCCCTTTTATCTTTTTTACTATATCATATTTTTAGTTTTTGTGCAATCTTTTTTATACATCTAATGTGAATTCTTCATCGACTTTTTTTATTAGATTTAGAGTTAAATCCATACTTTCCTTGTACTTGCCTTTATTGAATAGGTCTTCTGATTTATCAAGGATATTTCCTACTTCGGGGTAAGTACTTCGGTACCTGTTGGCATAGATGATTAGGTTTTCGCTATATAGAGCGGTTTTTATCATATCGTTGGTGTTATTATATATTTTAAAGACTAGGTCACGGGCGGTATCTACTCTTATATTGAGTATTTTTATAACGATTGGTTTTTTGCGTAGTTCTTTGTTTATTTCTTTAATGGCATCGCCGGCTTCTCTTAATTCTGTAAAATAGTGATTGGGTATAACGGGGATTTTGTATTCTTTTAATTTGTCTTTGGCTTTTTTGAGAAGGTTTTCAATCATTTCGCATTGTTCTTTAGCACGGGATTCGTCATCTTTCATACTTGTTATACTTCTTAAGCGGAAATCTAAATCATCTTGAAGACGCATTAGTTTTTTGCTTAGCCCTTCTAATTCTTCTAATAGCTTGGAATAGGCAAATGTTTTCCCTTTGCTATGATCCATTAGAACTTTATAGTCTTCGTTTATTTTTTCGAGATTTTTATTTAGAATACTAAATTTGTTTATTTCATCATCAGTTAGATCATAAGTGCTTTTGATATCGTCTATTTGGAGGTAGATATCATAGACTACTTTATTTACATTATCTAACTTGTATTTTAAGTCTTTGGCTTTTTCCTTGAATAGTTCCTTGCTCTCTTTTTCTTTTTCGAACTCATTATATAGGGCATTGAAATAGTCTAGAATGGTTTTTAGTTCTAGTTCTGAATCTCCTAAATCGAGATTTTTTAGCTTATTTAGGATTTCGTTTATTTTCTTTTTTATGGAATCTATGTTGTATTCTACGTTTAGGTAATCAAGGGGATAACCATCACGGCCCATTCTATAATATAGGGTTTGTATTTCTTCTATTCTACTTGGTATGAGGATTGTAGCCATTAGAACGATACTTGGGGAATCGTTTAAAATCATCTTGGTATGATTTATGTGTTTATCTAGGTCTATGACTATTGCTTCAACACTTACATAATCGTTATTATCCATTGCATATTCAAAGTTTTTGAATTTTAAATCTATTTTGTTAAATTCTTCGCTAATAACATCTACTATGGGAGAGTAATCTTTGCTGGTTCTTTCGAATTTATCTTTTAGTTCACGATATATCATTTTTAACTTTGTGATGATGGCTCTGTTTCTTTCTTCACTTTTAGTTATTATTTTTATCTCATCTAGTAGTTCTTCACTTTTTTTCTGTAAATATGATATTTCTATTTCGATTGATGTTATTTTTTTTACTGCTAGGGTATAGTCTTTTTTATCGATAAGGAAATCGGCTTCTGTTATCATATCGGTTAATTTTAGAACACCGTTATCTTTAATGTTTTTGAATTCATCATCCCAATATTGTAATTTGCTTTTTAGGTTATCTGTTTTTACTAGTTCTTTTACTTTGGATAATTCGCTTAAAATTGGTACTCCGACTAGTTTATTTTTTTCGTAGTCTAATCTGCTTATTTGTTCTTTATATTTATTATTTTTCTTTTTTGATATTATTATTAATGTTACTATAACACATACAAATGATAGTAAAAATGTTAATATAACTGTTATTGCTGTGCTATTCATTTTATCACCTTCCAACGCCTATATTATTATTTTACCATAAATCTTGATAATTTTAAATATATTTTATATAATTTGTTAAAATTTGTGTAACTATTGGTAATTCCTTATTATATAAAGTAGAGTTATTGAGTTGCCCTATCGGGGGTAACAATTAAGAGGGACCTAGAAACAGAGTATTTTTTTGAAGATGAGACCTTTGTTTTATGTGCTTATTGTGCTTATATTATAAATTATTTACGAAATTTGGATATTTTTATGGAATTTGGTTTATTTTTACTTGACTAATATGAGAACTTTATTATATAATATTAATTGCATTTGGCAGCAATATCTAATATTTATGATGTGTTATATATAAGTAATTTATACCGGCTGCGTAAGTGAAAGTATGCTGAAAACACCCTATAAATAGAGGATATCTCTAAAGCAAAAAGGAAAGGAGAAAAGAAAATGGCAAGATATACAGGCCCTAATAACAAAAAAGCAAGAAGAGTTGGATTTTCTATTTTAGAAACTGGTAAAGATATTAGTAAAAGACCTTATGGTCCAGGACAACACGGTAATGATAGAAAGAGAAAGCCTTCTAACTACTCTGTTCAATTAACTGAAAAACAAAAAGTTAGATTTATGTATGGAATTAGCGAGAAGCAATTTAAGAAACTAGTTAATGAATCTGGTAAAATGAAAGGTGTACACGGTGAAAACTTACTTGTACTTCTTGAAAGTAGATTAGATAATTTAGTTTATAGAGCTGGATTTGCAAATACTAGAAGAGCTTCAAGACAACTTGTTAACCACGGACATATTTTAGTTAATGGTAAAAAAGTTGATATTCCTTCATACAGAGTTAAACTTGGAGATGTTATTTCTTTAAGAGAAAAATCTCAAAATCATCCTAGTGTTATTGAATCTTTAAATAATACTAAGACTAGACTTGGATTTATTAATTTTGATGATAAGAAAAAACAAGCTACTTATGTTAGATATCCTGAACGTAGTGAACTTAATGATGGTATTAACGAAGCATTAATCGTTGAATTCTACAGTAGAGTTTAGTTTGAGCAGACTTTGGTCTGCTTTTTTTATAGTTGGTACTTAATGAGGCTTACATAAATGGTCTTATTAAGAATAAAAAAAGAAACTACCTTTTTTCTCTTTGGCAGTATCTTATAATTAAATATTTCTTTTACCCATATAATAATTTTTTTTGCCTCTTTTTATTATTATGGCATCTTCTATAAAGTCTTTATCAGTTAACTCATAATTAGCATCTGTTATTTTATCACCGTTAATGCTAATAGCTCCACTTGCTACAAACTCTCTTGCTTCTCTTTTGCTGGAACATATTTTGCTTTGTACTAAAGTATCTAAAAGATTTGAAGAAGCAATTGTTACTTCTGGTACTCCTTTGAAACATATTTCTATTTCGTCTTTGGTTAAACTTTTTATATCTCCTGAGAAAAGGGCTTCGCTCATTTTTACAGCTTTTTCATATTCTTCTTTACCGTGTAAGAATGTTATTACTTCTTCGGCAAGGCGTTTGTGGGCTTCTCTTTTTTCGGGAGCATTTTTGTGTTTTTCCTCTAAATCTTGTATTTCTTCTACGGATAAGAAAGTTAATTTTTTTATGTATTCTATTACTTTGCTATCTTCAGAATTTAGGAAGAATTGATACATTTCATAAGGGGTAGTTTTGGTTTTATCTAGCCATACTGCTCCGCCTTCGCTTTTTCCAAACTTCGTTCCGTCGGCTTTAGTTATAAGGGGCATAGTTAAACCATATATTTCTTTTCCTAATTTCTTTCTTACTAATTCGATACCGGAAGTTATATTACCCCATTGGTCAGAACCGCCAATTTGAAGGGTGCATCCTTTTGTTTGATATAAGTGCATAAAATCTAGAGCTTGCATTATCATATAGCTAAACTCTGTATAGGTTATTCCTATATCTAGTCTACTTTTTACAGTTTCTTTATTTAGCATATAGTTTAAATTAAAGTACTTTCCGTAATCCCTTAAGTAATCTATGAAGTTTATGTCCTTGGACCAATCATAGTTATTTACTACTTCAAATCCAAAGATGTCTTCTACTTGTTTTCTTAGATGTTTATAATTATAGTCTAGTTGCTCTTTTGTTATCATTGGGCGTTCTGCGGTTGGCTTGGGGTCACCGATTAGTCCAGTTGCTCCACCTACTAATAAAATAGGGTTATGGCCGGCTTTTTTTAGTCTTAAAGCCATAGAAAAGGTTGAGTAGTGTCCTATATGTAAGCTATCGCCTGTAGGGTCTGTTCCTATATAGAAGGTAACACCACCATTATTTATCATTTCTTTTACTTTATCGTCGCTTATATTGTCTATAAGTCCACGCCATACTAATTCGTCATATAATTTCATTTTCGTTTGTCCTTTCTGTACTTCCAATGCCCCCTACTCTTTTTTGGGCGGATATATCATCATCTGTTATGAGATAATTTATGAATATTCCTTGGCAGTAGGCATCTCCTTTTTTTATTACATAATCTTTAGTTCCTTGATTTTGGAGGGCTACCCATATATGTCCTTCGTTAGTTTCGTTATTGTAATAATCGCTATCTATAACGCCTATTTGATTACACATTCTTACGTTGTATTTGAAACCCATACTGCTTCTTACCACCAATAATAGGGCTTCATTTGGGGAAAAAGTGGCTTTATATCCAGTTGGAATTTTAACAATTTCTTGGGGTTTTAGGGTTATATCTTTTAGGGAATAAAAATCATATCCAGCACTGTTTGTAGTTGCTCTTTGGGGTAATTTATATTCTTTATAGTTAGTTAGATTATTATCTACATCTTTTTTGTACTGGTCATAACTTATTTTTTCAAAATGTCTCATTTTTATCATCCTCATATTTTTTTAGTATTTCTTTTATCTTGCGAAATCTATGGTTAAGTCCTGATTTGGTTATGGGCTTGCCAGTCTCTTCTGTTATTATCTCGCTTAGTTCTGATAGTGAGTTTTCGGGATATTTTTCTCTATAATATATTGCTTCCTTTATTTTATCATCTAATATTTCTATTAAATCGTACTCTTTTAGTTTTTCTATATCTTTTAGTTGTTCCATAGAGGTTAAAAAGACCTTGTCCATATTGGCTTGTTCACAGTTATTTAGTCTATTAGTCATATTTTTGTGATCTCTATATATTCTTATATCTTCAAAATATAGAACGGCTTTATAGGCTTTTATTATTCTTAGAAAATCGCTTATTTTTTCGGCTTCTTTTATATATACCATATAGTTTTTATCTCTTTTTAACATTTTACTATTTAGGTAAAAGTTATTTAGTTTTTTTTCTATAAAAAGAGCATATTCTTTATTTGGCAAGCTTAGTTCAAGATGATACCGACTTGTTTTGGGATCGTTTATACTTCCAACGGTTAGAAATAATCCTCGTAAATAGGCTCGTACCATTTCTTCATCAGCTAAAACATAATCTTTAGGAAGATTTAGGTATTTGCCTTTTTTATCTATAATACTTAGGTCTTCTAATATTTCTTTTGTTTTTTCTTTTATTTCTAAGATATAGCTTATATTTTTATTGAAGTTATATTTTTTTCGGACGGTTATTACAGGGATTACATCATAAATGCTTTTAAAGAGTTTAAATATGCGACGGGCAAGGACATTGCTTTCTGTATTTATGATAATACTATCTATGCTTGCTATGCTATTTCTTATTATTGCTGATAGTTCTGATGTTAATTCTAATCTAGTACTATCTAAACGAGCTACTTCATTTTTTACTTCTAGAGAAAAGCTCATACTATCCTTCCTTTGTTAAATACGTAAATATTGCTAAGGCTGTTTTTAAGTAGTCATGTTTTACTTTTTCGTTTTCTATAGAAGCTAAGTCCTCTTTTATGTATTTTACTTTCATTTGTTTGAGATTTTCTTTATCGAGTATTACCTCTTCACTACCTTCATTTTTGTATCTACTTAGAATATTTTCGGGGATTTTTTTATTGTTAGCTACAACTACATCGATAAAGTCTTTGCCTACGTGTTTATTAATGGCTTTTACGAAGTCACTAACCATATAGCCGTCGGTTTCACCCGGCTGGGTCATTATATTGCACACATACATTTTTTTGGCATTTGATTTTTGTAATACTTTGCGAACATTTTTATCTATTAAATTTGGTATTACTGATGTATATAGACTTCCTATTGCAAATACTATTAGGTCTGCATCTTCAAGGGCCTTTAATACTTCGTCTGTAGCACTAACTTTATTTTTATAGGAAACGTAACTTATTTTACCGTGAGCTTCAGGGATATTGCTTTCTCCTTCGATTACTCTGCCGTCACTAAGATGAGCTACTAATATGGGTTTATCTTCACTAAAGGGGAGTATTCGTCCTTTTAGTTTGAAGATACCGCTAAGGGCTTCTAATGATTGGGTTAGGTTACCTGTTATATTGTAAAGGGCCGTTAATAGCAAATTTCCCATTGCGTGATTGTTTAAATCACTTGATGTATTAAATCTATATTGTAATAATTCTGATACGATTGGTTCTGTTTCACTTAGGGCTACTAATACATTACGGATATCGCCAACGGCAGGGATATCAAATTCTTTTCTTAATACTCCTGTACTACTACCATCATCGGCAACCGAAACTATGGCGGTTATATCGAGGGGAAAGAGTTTTAATCCTCTAAGTAATGTGCTTAATCCTGTTCCTCCTCCTATTACGACTACTTTCTGCATCTTTACACCTCTTTTTCTTTTTAATTATATTATTCTTTGTCACTAATTAGTATTATACAATTTAATTTTATTTAATGCAACAGCAAATTGATAAATTTTTCCATAAAATGATACTGCTTGTCTATCTTGTGAGTGCATAGTGCTTTTTTTGCATTGTTTTTAGTTGTCTTGGACTTATATTTAGTATGTCTATTATTTCTTCATCAGTAAAGTTTTTTTCAATAAGATTTTGAAAAATATTTCTTTTTTCTATTATTTTACCAGCTGTTTCTCCTTTGATAAAGCCTATTTCTTCGGTCTTTTCATAACTATCGTAAAAGCCTCTTATATACCCTATAGAAAAGCTGAATGCCTTATTTATTTCTATTTCTTTTTTATTATTTTGGTTGTTCATTTTCACCTCCTATTTTTTGTCGCTATGCGAACCGGTATGTACTATTCAATTAATACTTTTATTTTTTTCATTACTATGAGAAATTGTTCTCTCATCTATGTTATTAGATATAATACAGTCTGTTTTAAAAAGAGAATAATTATCTATAATGTTACTTGTCCTTCCTTTATGCCACTCTTTTAAATTTAGTAAGTTGTTTGGGATTTATATCAAGCAAATTTCCAATATCTTTGTCACTTAGGCCTTTACTAATAAGTTTATTAATTATGTCTTGTGTACTTTCATTACGTCCTTCTTCACGGCCTTTCTCGATGCCCTCTTCAATTCCTTGCTCTTTATTGTATTCGGCAATCTCTCGCTTTTCTAATTCAAAATCTCTTTCTTGAAAAAGCTCTTCAATAAACTTTGGATCCTCATTCTTACTAATAATTGTATTTTTTAAATCTTCTACCATATTATCTTTCATACCTCCTTTAATCATTAATTCTGTAACTTTGTCAATGCTACTAGAATGAAATACAGCCAGTTTCAATAAGCTTTTGTCACAACCATTATATCCTAAATCGCGATATTTGGCATCTTTTTTGTAGCAATTATCAACATTGATAACCCATATTTCGTAGTCATCAACAAATAAATCCTTCTCACTATCTGATCTTATATTATATTTCGTTATAAGACCACTACTTTTTTTAGCACCAGTATTCAAATGCACTTGAATAAATCGCGGCCACTCATTTTTCTCAATATGGAATTTATTTTTGATTTTATGTCTCCTTCCATAGAGTATATTAAGGTAATTTAACATTCTCTTGGCCTTCTCAGGGTTAAAGTCATTTCTGTTAACCTCAATATTGATAATATCTCTATTCTTTACAAATAACAATGTATCGACATAATGTCCTCTATCTTTAAGTCTTCGTTTTGGTAATAATTCATTAAGAACAATTACATCATCCCTGTCAGCATCAAAATCATAATTAATCGCATCCTTTATCAAGTCCATTAAAATAGGTGGGTGCTCTAAAAAAATATGTTTGAAAACAGTATCATATAATAAATCTTCTATTTGCAATTTTTCCGTCAATTTTATCACTTCCTTTCGTGTTATTTTTTTGCATTTTTGTAATTTTAGCTCCTTAATTTATCCCATCGTCATTCCTCCTTTCAGCTTGTCCCCAATTTTTTCTTCTATTATTATTATTCCCAAAAAATTCAAAAATCCCCCCCTCGGAGTCCAAATTTCTGTCAAAAACATATACTTAATGTACTTTTTTTACC
>SAMEA104315424__coassemble_482_pt1 | contig 32390 bp, 34 predicted proteins | sample SAMEA104315424__metabat2_high_PE_039 | metagenome-assembled genome bin SAMEA104315424 (sample SAMEA104315424) | gut metagenome | biome: Monkey gut; feature: monkey-associated habitat; material: faeces | place: China | collected 2013
GAGGAAACTCCTAGTACTACTGATTTAGAATATACATTTAAAATAGGTAATAGTAGTATTAAACAGATAACGGTTGATAGTGGAGAAACTAAGTATTATGATGTAGTACTAGGAAATCCTAATCCTGCTAAAATAAGTTATGAGGTATATTATGAAATGGTAAGTCCTAGTAGTAAACCTGATAATTTTAAAATAGAATATACTTCTAAAAGTACGGGAGATAGTACTGGAAAAGTTGATAAAGAAGGAAATATTACTTTAAATATAGTAGTAACTAATACAAGTAGTAGTGCTGTTACTATTAAGTTAGGTTCTGTTGCCGGTTATATTAATGGGGGAGAACTTACTTTAGAAAGTGGACAGGAACTTATTTCAAAAAAGGTTACTGGTGCTGATTTTATTAAAAATTTAAATGATGGAAGTACAGGAGATAGTGGAAGTGGTGTATATAAAGTCCATCACGATGCCATATCCGCCGAAAGTAGTGCTACCGGAAAAGATATAAAAGCTACTGATGATTATAGATACTATGGAGCAGATCCTAATAATTATATTTGTTTGGATAATAGTACAGGTACTTGTGAGGATAAACATTTATATAGAATAATAGGAAGTATTTACGAAGAATTAGAAGGCGATTATAGATTAAAAGTAACAAAAGCTACTCCTTTAACAGATGGAACAAACACAAGCTGGACTTATGATTGTTATATAAATTCTTCAAGTACAAAGAGTATGAGTTATGTAATTCCTCTTGCTGGAGATCGTAGTGTATGTAGTAATTATTCAGGTCGTTTTGTTAATAGTGATAGACATAGCACTTTAGCTTTACTCCTTAATGATGTTTGGCTAAATTCCAAAACTGGACCTTACACTAATTACATTTATGGTTCACAAACTATTAGTTTTGAAAATTATGGCCCTAGTGAGACTGCTAAGTCATTTATAAATAATAGTATTTTTTTCTTAAATACTTATTACAGTCTTGATTATTCCAATTTTTATGTAAAAGAAAGAAGCACTAGTAATGGCTCCTTAGATATATGGAATGGTAAAATTGGATTAATCTACGTTAGCGATTATGTATTGGCTGATGGTAATGAATGTTTGCAAAAAAAAGCGAATGAGTATTATTATTTATCTGAATGTGATAATAATGATTGGTTAATGAAATATGGATGGACTATGTCTGGTGATGATACTGGTTTTGCTAATATGGTAACTCAAACTAAACATAGTGATGGTCGAGTATTTCACGACTTTGAACCAGCATATCCTACTTTCTACCTCACTTCATCTACATTAATAACAGGAGGTACTGGGACCTTATCAGACCCTTACCAAATTGGATTATAACTACATATATTACATCTATCTACTTACCCCCGATAGGGCAATCTTAACAAAAAAAGTGTTAATAATTTGAAAATTGGGTGTATAATACTACTAGGTGGTGGCGATGAGATATTATAATATGGACTTTTTGGATGAGAGACAGCAGATGTATGTAATGGGGCAGGACGTTTTTGATAATTGTGCGAAACTGTTTGAGATTAATAATGACTACATACATTTTATTGAGATACTTATTAATTCTTGCGAAAAGAAAGACCTTGTTTTTAGGAGAATATCTTTTGAAGAAAAGGGAGAAGTTAATAGTATGACTTGGTATGGAGAAGATGGGCATTTTGAAGATAATTATGCACCTGGGGAGAGAAGTGCTTTCATAATTCTTACGGATAGGGATATTTATGAGTTATTTAATAGTTTGGAAGTACATAGTAATGATGAGTTTTTGGGTAAGGTTTTAGACTTTAAAGAAGCTTTTGGAAATGATTTTAAAATTTTAAGAAGTTTTAAATTAGAAACTTACCATTATAGTCATTTATTTGTGACTTATGATTTTCCTGATGAATATGAGTATGTGAAAGTTTTTTTGGATATGGTAACCAGTTATAGAATGAAAGTGGGCAGGCAGGATATTACTAGGGATGAATTGGATAAGATTTTTAAAGATTATGTATTTAGCAGTGTAAAGATGAGGAAAAGGTAAGATTACTTTTCTTTTTTTGGGACATAATATTTGTGGTGATAACTATGGAGGATTGTAAAAAATATAATTTATTTATATTTATTTCTAGTTTTGCTCGTAATTTAGTGGAAATTTTTTCAGGTGTACTCCTCTATAAAATGGGGTATAGTATAAGAGAGATAATGCTCTTCTTTGGAGTTGTTTATTTTTTTAGTATCTTTATTAATGTTATAGTTATAAGACTTGATAGGATTATTTCTAGTAGGAGTATTCTTATTTTTTCAAGTTTGATGTTTGCTATTAGTTATTACTTTTTTAGTAAAATGGATAGTACAATTTTTAACTTGCTTTTCTTCGGGTTCCTTTATAGTTTGGCTAGTTTTAGTTATCATCCTATTAGGCACATTTATGGAATTGAGGCTAGTAAGGGAGAGAGCAAGAAAATTGGGAATATTGTTATTTTTACATATATTGGAAGTATGTTATCGGGAATACTTGGGGGTATTATTTTTAGTAAATTTAGTTTAGTTTGGGGAGCTATATTAGTATTTGCGATATCATTCATAGGAATTTTTTGTTTACGAGGCTTTAAGGAGAGTAAATGTAGGGGTAATGTTAATGGTAATAGGAATAGGAAAATTAGAGGAATTGGTTTAAATAGGATATTATTTTTTATATTAGAACAGTTTAAGGTGGCATTTTTCTTGATGGTTCCGCTATATCTTTATCTTAGTGTTGATAATAGTATTATGTATATTGGTTATGTTAATGTATTTACGGTGCTTAGTGCTATTATTTTTATTTATTTTTTTGTCAAGAGGGATGTTATGAAGTTATTTCCTTATTTTAATGTTTTGTTTGTTTTGGTTCTTCTTCTGAAACTTAATATTTCTAGCAAGGTTATGGTTTTAATTATTAGTTTTTTAGAGGGCTTTTTTCTGAAAATGTATGAGGTTTGTAGTACAAAGAATATGTATATGGTTGGTAATAATGATATTTATAGTTACCTTACGGTGGTGGAGATTATTTTTTCTATAAGTAGAACATTTATATTTATGGGGGGCTTTATTCTGGAGATTTCTTTGAAAAATTTTCTTTATCTTTCACTTCTTAATATATTTATTTCGGGCTTTTTGTTAAAGAAAAAATCTCTTTCTTAAAATAGAGAGAGATTTTCTCCGTCAGAGTAGCCTAATATTTTCGAGGTATTTTTGAAATTTAATTTGGCTATTTCTTTTAACTTATCTTTTCCATACTTGGCAACAATCTTTTTACCAAACTCGTCAACATTGGTACCGGCCCCCTTAGGGACTGTTTCACCAAGAGTTTGAGATAATTTATCCATTTCTTTTAGGAAAATATACCGACTTATCATTGAGGCGGCGGCAACAGCGAGGCATTTGTCTTCGGCTTTGGTCATAAAAGTGATATTTTGGGGCTTGAAAACGCTATCTTTGATGTGGTTGTAGAAACTTCGGGGTGGTTCGAATTGGTCAATCACGATGTAGTCATAGTTGTATTTGGTTTCTTTTAGGAATTCGCATATTACTTTGTTGTGCAAAATGGCTTTCATTTTATTCATATTCATATTGTCGTTATGGAATTGGTTATAGTTTTTATTGTTTAGGATGAAGCTGTGATATGGTATTTTTTTGACTATTTGGGGAACGATATTTAGAATGTCGTTATCGGTTAGTTTTTTGGAGTCCTTGACATTTAGTTCTTTGAGGAAGGTTTCATTTTCTTTGGATACGTAGGCGGCAGTTACAATGATGGGGCCGAAATAGTCGCCTGTTCCAACTTCGTCAGAGCCGATAGTATTAATTCCACTAGGAAGAGCGGTGGTAGTTTCTTTATCTTTCTTTTTTTCGGGGTCCTTGCCACTATTTATTTTTTCGGTTGCTATCCAATATTCACTAGCAATATCAGCATCTTTTCCTTGGAACATTGCTTTACCAGACTCATATAGGGTTACGATACTGTCACCATCAACGGCCTGTAGTATTGCATACGGTGGTGTTTTCTCTCTTTTTAGGGGTTCAAAGTACTCAACCATTTCATCCATTGTTTTTTTACTTACTTTAAATACTTTTGTTATTTGTTTTTCTTTCATTTTATCCCTCTTTCTTAAGTTATATTTTATCATAGATTTGGTTATTTTTCTACATATTATTGACAAAATAACAAATGTTTGTTAAAATAAGAGACGTTAATAATTTTTAGGGGGATAGCTATGAGTGTTAAAGAAGATTTGGAGAATAGGAAAAGGATAATTGAACTTTTAAAAGATAGAAAAGATTTGATAGTTAGTACAGTTTTTAACCATAAATATGAAGATGTAAAGTTTATATATGAAAGAGAAGAATGGAATAATCCTAAGTTTAAGAATTTGCTTATGCCTTATATTTGGAGGAGGACACCAAAAGAGGTTGAAGATATTTTAACACTCCCAGAATGGAATAATCCTAAATATGAAAAGTTACTTGTCCACAATATTTGGCTTTATCCTAGTGATGTGACGATAAGTAAAATCCGTATTTTAAGGAGGATAAATATAGCAAACTTCTTACCTCGGTACTTATTAATACTACTGTTCAAAATATTATTGGTACTATTGAATTATTTGCCGAATATCATATTAGTAATTTTATAACTCCTACTTGTTTGAAGAAACCGGCGGATATTAATAGGCTTTTAATAGAGTTTCTTTTATCAGAAGGGGAGGAGCTGGTTACGCTTGTTTCTTCTTCGGGAAAGATGAGGATTAATCCGGTTATTACTTATAAGGAAAATATGTTTTATAGGGAATATGGAATGTTTTTTACTGAACTTAAGGAATATATGAAAGGAATAAATGTTACTAATTATAGTGTTACGGACTATGATACGGAGTGTGCTACTTTGGATGAAACATCTGTAGAACTGGAGAAGGCGATAGTAACGTATGCTAATTATTTTCCTAATATTGATGTGAAGAAGCTTATGGCTAATTATAATTATGAGTATATTATTAGGGTTTTGACATCTCCGGTATGGAATAATGGTAATAGGTCCATTCTTACTAACAATTGTTTCAATTATGGCATTGTGAATATTGAGGAGAATATCAAACTTTTTGAGGAGTATAATCTTACGGAATATTTGGTCCCGAGTTGCTTTAAGAAACATAGTAGCGTTAATCGTCTCCTTATTGAATTTCTGCTGTCAATGAATATGCGTTTGGTTGTGGGCCCTACGGGAGCTGGTAAGAAGAACCTTAATTCGGTTATTACTTCCACGGAAAGTGGATTTTATAAAAAATTTGGAATGAGTTATAAGGAACTTATGCTTTATATGGGGACTTTGGCACGAAAAGAATATGAGAAAAGTGGTAATAGTTACAGGGAGAAGGGGATTATTACTGGTAAGAAAAGGGTTAGAAATTTGGCAGGATAGTGTTTGTCTATATCTGGATGTTTCTGTTTTTTGACAAAATAACGAATATTTGTTATAATAATAACTACTAATATTGTTATGGGGGGAATTGGTATGAAATTGAAAAATGAAACGAGAGAAGAGTATCTTTATAGGGAAAAGATGATTAAAGAGCTTTTAAAGGACAGGCCTGATTTGCTTGTTAAGGGAGTTTTTAGACATAGTTATGAGGAAGTTAAGCAAATTTATGAAATGGATATTTGGCAAGACGAAAGGTATAAGCCCCTTTTATCGCCATTTATTTGGTTACGTTCATACAAAGATATATGCAATATTTTATCTCTTCCGGAGTGGAATGATCCAAGATTTTCGGCTTTGTTTCATCCGACAATATGGAAAAACTCGTATAAGGCTCTTGTAGAAAAATTAAAAATTCCTTATTTATATGATAGCGAATATGATAATTTGATTTTTACGATGCTAATGACAGTTAATTGTAATCGTATTATTAGTAATTTTAAAATTTTTGAAGCATATCATATAGTTAATTATATTAATGCAGCTAGTTTAGTTAGAAGTCCAGAATTGAATATCCTTATCATAGAATATTTAATACATAATAATATTCCTTTGGTGGCGGATGGTGGTACTACAGGTAAAGTTTGGACTATTAATTCTTATTTGGGATCAAATTTTAGTAGATTTACAAAGGATACAGGTCTTGACATAGATGGGTTAAAAAAATATATTGCTAATATAGTTATTTCTCCTGATAGGGTTTTAATTAATTATGATGAGTTGTATATTTTTTCCGAAAATGATGAGAAAAAAGAAAATATTAATGAGAATGATAAGCAAAGGAATATTAATGCTAGTGAAAAGAAGGAAAAAATTAGCAAGGATTATAAGCGAAAAATTATTATTAAAAAGGCGGAATATTTTCCGAATGTTAAAATTGAGGATTTATTTAAAAGAAACATAGCATATAATCGATGTTTAAGGGTCTTTAATTCTAAACTATGGAATGATAAAAATAGGTTTTTGCTTACTAATAAAGCAATTATATTGGGTGTTGGGCTAATAGAGGAGAATTTAAAACTTTTTGAAGAGTATAATATTACGTCTTTTGTTACACCAGCTATATTTTTGAATAGTCCCAAAATGAATAGAGCTATTATAGAATATTTAATATCTAAAAATGAGCCTCTAGTTATTATGGGTGATATGGAAGTTACTATTAATCCTTTATTTAATTCTCAAGGTAAAAAATTTAGATCATACTTTGGGGTTAAATATAGTGAACTTACTGATAAGACATCTTTCAAGGGTGATAAATTTACATCTTTAGACAATTTGTCGGAAAAGGATAAAGTTCTTATTTTTCTAAAAAAATGGCCTCACTTGGATAGAGAGTTGGTTTTTAAGCATAGTACTTCGAAATTATTAGAATTTCTTTCTCTTCCTATATGGGATAATTATGATAATCTTAGACTTCTTAATAACGTAACGATTAAAGTTCCTTTATCTCGTTTGCGTGGTAATATTGAGTTATTTGAAAAGTATGATCTTCTTGATTTTGTAAGAAATGAAAATCTTGTTAGTAGTGTTAGTTATAATAGGGTATCAATTCAATCTCTTATTTATAATAAAGATAAGATTATAAATGATACGATTATTGAACAACCTTTAAATAAAAAGGATATTTTTAAGGTTCTTAGAGATAAACCAGATCTTATTTGTCAAAAACTTTTTGAATATGATATTGAAGATGCTATTAGGGTAATTAATTTACCACAATGGAAATTGCCATTATTTAAGGAAATGTTAGCTCCTAATATATGGAATTGGAGTTATAGAGAGATTAAATTTATTATTCGCTTTATTAATCTTAGGGGCTTTAAGTATAGGAAATTGCTTGTTCCAGAATTTTGGAATGCTTCTTATGAGGAAGTTGTTGAGAAGTTATCGCTACCTTATTTTGAGGTTGGTGAATATGCGTGGCTTGTTACGCCGAGACTATTTTCTATTAGTAATGATTATATTTCTGGTAATATAGAAGTGTATGAGAGATATGGAATTAGTAGATATATTAGTGTACGTAATCTTGAAAGAAATCCGAGAGCGACAGAGATTGTGCTTTCAATACTTAAAAGAAGAAGAGAGAAGTTAGTAGTTGTTACGAAAAATGGTAAGAAAATGCTTAATCCTATTATTAATTGTTCTAATGGTGAAATTAAGGATATTTTGGGAATTGATTTGGATAAAATAGATAAGTCTTCTAAAGTTAGAACTAGGTAGTATAGTTCTTTCTTTGTATTTGCCCCCGATAGGGCCCGAAAATGCTTTTAAAAATTATAAAAATGTGGTACAATTATAATTGGAAAGAGGAGGAATTTATGGGAATTATTGATATTATTATTATTTTGCTCATTTTGTTCGGGGGGCTCATTGGGTTTAAAGAGGGGGTTATTAAGAAGACGACGAGTTTTTTGGGGCTGTTTGTCGTGGTGATTATTTCTTTTATTTTGAAAAATCATTTGTCGTCGTTTTTCTATGAATACTTGCCATTTTTTAATTTTGGTGGTATTATAAAGGGCGTTGGCGTTATTAATATTTTGATTTATGAAGTGGTGGCGTTCTTTGTGATATTTGGGGCTTTGATGTGTATTCTTAGGATGCTTTTGGTTGTGACGGGACTTGTAGAGAAGATTTTACAGGCCACGATATTTCTTAGTCTTCCGTCAAAGATACTGGGTATTTTTGTGGGAGCGTTAGAGGCGTATGTGTATGTGTTTTTGGGATTATTTATTTTGAGTATGCCGATGTTTAATGTGGTTAATTTGAATAATTCTAATTTGGCTAATATTATTCTTAAGGATACGCCGATTATTTCTAACTTTACTGAGGATACGGCGGATACGTATATGAAGGTTTATAATTTGCTTCATAATGATAGTAATAAGAGTAATACGGAACTTAATGAGGAAATTCTTACTATTTTGATTGATAAGGGCGTTGTTACGAAAGAGAGTGCCGACAATTTGATTAGAAGGGGAAAGATTTCTGTTAATGATGATAATTTTATAGAGAATTTGTCGTAAGGAAGGAGGGGAAAGGTTATGATTAAGTATTTGGATAAGGAAAATTTTGATGATGAAATTGCTAAGGGGAGAGTACTTGTTGATTTTTATGCTACTTGGTGTGGTCCTTGTAAGGTGCTTAGTGGTGTTCTTGAAAATGTGGCGGACAGTATTGGGATGCCTATTTTGAAGATTGATGTTGACAAGCACGAGGAACTTGCAAGAAGATTTAAGATTATGAGTATTCCGACTGTGATTTTATTTGAAGATGGTAAGGAAGTTAAGAAAAAGATTGGTTTTATGAATGAAAAAAAAGTAAGTGAATTCATTAGTGAATAGCTTACTTTTTATTTTGGACTGGTTTATTTTTTTAGGACTTTCTTTTTTACTTTATTTCTTTCTTTGTTCTCTTTATTTTCTTTGATACGGGCTTTGTTTTGAGCTCTATTTCTTGATATTAATTCTTCGAGGGTTATTGTCTGGGGTTCTCTTTCAAATCTTTTATAGTGGTGATAGGGTCTTGTACTTATTACTTTGCCACTTTTTCGGGCTTTATTGTGTTTGACTTTTTCTTTTACGGCTACAAATCCGACGATTACGAAGGAAATGGGGAAGGCAAGACTTATAAATGTTAAAAATTCTTTCATATTTATCACCTCTTCTTCTATTTATTTTACCATAGAATGGGGGAGTTTGTAAAGGTATTTTGGCTAATTTAAAAATGTTTTTGTGAGAATATTATATTTTTGGTATATTGTTTTTTTTATGAGATCAAGGTTACTTTTATACTCAGGGGATTTTACTTTGGTAGTAGAGGTATCGAGATTTACTATTTTTATATCGTGGTCGCTTTTTCTAATTATAATATTGGTTTCGTTAAAATTAGTTATGTATATATTATTATTTTGTAGTTCCTCTAAAAGGTCTTTTATTTTCTTTAATATGGTGATTTTTTCTTCGTTGGTTAGGGTATTTTTGATATTTAGGAGGGGAGTGTAGTCTTGGTATTTTGTTAGGAGGACCCCAATGGGGTAGTTGTTATAGGTAATTATGGCTTTGATTAGGTTATTGGAGCTGGTATTTTGGAGGGCGATCATTTTTTCTTTAATTTTTTTTAGGGGGTGACTATCTGTTATGGTTTCAATGGTTTGAAGGAGTTTTATTTCTCTATCTAGGTTAGTGGATGTTGGGGTCACAAAGGTATTGGGTAGTTTTTTGTGGAAGAGTTTTATGTAGTTATTTTGATAGGGGAGCATATATCCGTATATACCGAAGTTTACTATTTTATTTTTTTGTAAAAAGAGGCTTATTACTTCCTCTTTAGATAGTTCAATTATTTGCATATTATTTCTTTAATACTCTTTTTTTCATTTCTTGATAGTTTTTTTCAACATTTCTTGGTATATGTGGAAATTCTTTTACATAACTTTCTGTTTCTAATCTAGTATCTTTGGTGTCAAGACCGATTAATTTTACATCTAGGTCTTTTCTTCTTACTATTATATTTTCTTCATTTATTGTTTCGGGATAAAGGTTGTTTTCAGTAAGATTATTTATTAGGTATTTTACAGTAGTTAAGACTTTTTGTAGTTCTTCCTTGGTTAGTTTATCTTTGATATTATTTAGGGGTTCATAGTCTTTATAATTTGCAAGTAGAATGCCAACGGGATATTTTGTGCAAGTTATTATTCCTTTTATTAGGCCTTGTTCAGTGGTTTTATCTAAGGCAATTATTTTTTCTTGTATTTCTTTAAATTGGGGTGTTATATCTTTGTTTTCGGTAATAAAAGTTTCTATACTTTTATTGGTATTTAATTCGGTAATTAGATTTTGGGGTGCTGGATTTAACATAGCATTAAAGAAATTTTTATAATATAGTTTAATTAGGGTATTCTCGCTATACTTTATTAGCATCCCATCAGTATCTATTTTTATTATATTATTTGTATCTTTCATTAAATTGGTTATATCTTGAGGATATAGTTCGATTATTTTCATTTTTTCACTTCCTTAATTTATTATTCTAACATAGGGAAGTGTTTTTGTAAACTACTTGCAGAAAATTTTAGAAAATGGTATAATACAGGTACTTGGAAAGGAAGAGGTTTATGTTTGATGTTATAATTGATACTCTAATAGATAGTTTGAAGTTAGTGCCTTTTTTATTTATTGCTTTTTTAATTATTGAGGCTTTAGAACATAGTATGAAAAAGGGAAGTAAGAGTATTATTAGTAAATCTAGGAAAGTGGGTCCGTTTGTAGGGAGTGTGCTTGGTCTAGTTCCTCAATGTGGTTTTTCAGTGCTTGCAACTAATTTATACTCCAGTAGGGTAATTACCTTAGGTACTTTAATTAGTGTCTATTTGGCAACGAGTGATGAAATGATACCGATTTTTTTGTCACATAAGGCTGGGGCGGGGCTGATTTTGGGAATTCTTTTCATTAAATTTGTGATTGGAATGGTAAGTGGCTTTGTTATTGATAGGGTTATTAAAAGGAAAGATGCGATGGATAATCATATATGTAAGGAAGAGGAATGTCACTGTGAAGAGGGAATATTTGAGGCTAGTTTTAAGCATACGATGAAGATATTTATTTTTATTTTTGTTATTACTTTTGCTCTTAATGTGGTTATGTATTTTGGTGGAGAGAAACTTCTTTATAGTGTGTTTAATCATAATAGCGTTTTAGGGGTTATGATTGGGGCCTTGGTTGGTATGATACCTAATTGTTCGGCTAGTGTTATTATTTGTGAGCTATATTTTAGTGAAATGATTAGTTTTGGGACGATGATGGCGGGTCTTCTTTGTGGAAGTGGGGCAGCGTTAATGGTTTTGTGCAGGGTTAATAAGAGTGTTAAAGAGAACATTTGTATACTTGGTATTCTTTATATGATTGGTGTTGTTAGTGGTGTAGTTATTGATATTCTGCTATAAAAAAGTCTCAGATTTTGAAAATCTGGGATTTTTCTTTTGCAGTTTTTAAAATTCTGTATAGCTTGTAAGTTGTAATAAGTGAAATTATAGACAACTGTTATTTACATAAAGAAGAAGATATGTAGGTATCTTTTTTCTTTTTTTGTACCCCCGATAGGGCCACTAAAAAAAATATGTATATTTTGATATTTGTGATATAATTAGGGTGTGGTAAGGAGGAGTAAGATGGATAAAGTTGTTTATGAAACTGCTTATGATAATTTAATGAGGACTGCGGAAGTGGTTGAGAAACTTTTAAATAAGAAGTATGAACATAATTCCAAGAGATATATAGAATTAGAGGCTTTAATAAGAAATGTAAAAGGGAAAATATTGGAGACTATGAATACTTCTAATTATACGGATGTAGAAATTACTAGTAAGGGATTATATGAGATACTTAGGTATGTATTTGATAGACTTGATTTGACTTGGGATGATAAGTATGAGATGGCAAAGGTATATTATGAACATTATGGTAATTTACTTATTGAGCCGGATTTTAGAACAAATAATGGTTATGAACGGGATGAGAATGGTATTTTTGAGTTAGGGGATTGGATATCTACGCAAAGAAAAAGCTTAAAAATTGTTAAAAGTGGTACTGCGGATGAAAGGAAAATTAAAGAAGAAAGAAGATTGAAGTTAGACCAAATTGGAATGGTATGGAACGGGAGAAAGGCTCTATTTGATATAGAATGGGAAGAGCGGTATAAAGAGGCCCAAAAGTATTATGAAGAAAAAGGCCATTTATCAGTTCCTCAAAAATATGTGCAGAATGGTATAAAATTGGGAGTTTGGATAGGTATGCAAAGAAATCGCTTGAAAATTAAAGATGGTGATACATTCGAGCAGAGAAAGAATAAAGAAAAAAAGAGGGCAAGGTTGGAGTTAATTGGAATGATATGGGATGGGAAAAAAGCTTTATTTGATGAAGAATGGGAACAGAGGTATAAAGAGGCTATGGAATATTATGAAACGAATGGTGATTTGTTAGTCCTATGTAGTTGTGAACAAAATGGTCAAAAATTAGGAGATTGGATAAGTGAACAGAGAAGAAAACTACAAATTAAAGATAGTGATACTCCTGAACAGAGAAAAAATAAGGAAAATAGGAGGTCAAGATTAGAACAAATTGGAATGGTTTGGGATGGTAGAAAAGCCCGCAATGATGAAATATGGAAAGCTGGATATAAAGAAGCCCAAAAGTATTATGAAAAAAAGGGAGACTTAATAGTTCCACAAAAATGGGAACAAAATGGTCAAAAATTAGGGGTTTGGATAGGAACTCAAAGGGCAAATTTGCAAATTAAAGAGAATGATACTCCTGAACAAAGAAGGGACAAGGAATATAAGCGGGCAAAATTAGAACAGATTGGAATGGTTTGGGATGGACACAAGGCTTTAGCTGATCAAGAATGGGAAGAGCGGTACAAAGAAGCTCAGGATTATTATGAAAAAGAAGGTGATTTATTGGTTCCGGTTGATAATAAAGAAAATGGTCAGAAATTAGGAAGTTGGATAAGTCTTCAAAGGATGGATTTACAACTTAAAGATGATGATACACCTGAGCAAAGAAGAGATAAAGAAAACAAACGGGCAAAATTAGAACAGATTGGAATGGTTTGGGATGGTAGAAAAGCCCGTAGTGATAAAAAGTGGGAAGAAAGATATAAAGAAGCACAGGATTATTATGAAGAAAATGGTAATTTGGTAGTTCCACGGGATTATGAAAAAAATGGTAAAAAATTGGAAAGCTGGATAGGGATGCAAAGAAATGGTCTAAAACTTAAAGAAGATGATACCCCTGAACAAAGAAAAGATAAAGAAAATAAAAGAGCAAGGTTGGAATTAATAGGAATGATATGGGATGTTGTCGGAAATAGATATGATGTATTAAATTTATGTGTAAAATATGGAATAAATGTGGCAAGAAATAGTGAAATTATTAGTAATATATCTGCGAGAGAACTTAAAAGTAAGGTAGAGTATTTGCGTGTACAGGGTATTCCTTATGTTACGAATGGAGTATTACACGAGATATTTAATATGAGTAGTAGGGATATAGAGAAAAAGTATGGGGTTAATTTAGCATTTATTATTACTAATTTTTATGTAGATGATAAGGGAAAGGGGCTTAACTAATGTTTTTGGATAAATATTTGAATAGTGTTTATATGGATATAATCTATGATACTTATGATGAAAAATATTTAGAAATTATGAACGAGGATAATTTTCTTAGAGTATGTAGTTTACTTAAAAGTAAGGGTTTCTATTTTATAGAAGATATTATAATTAAATATTTGGAATTTTTTGAGATAGATGTTAAATATGTTGAAAAAGCCATTAATGATATGGAGAGGAAACTAGGCAGTAACTATATTAACATCCTTGGTAATAATATTAGTATGATAAGTGAGATTATAGACAATTGTTATTTATATATGGAAGAAGATATGTAGGTATCTTTTTTCTTTTCTGCATTCTTAATAACACAAATTTAAAAAAAATGTAAAAAGGCTTTATTAATTTTTGTAAATTTGGTATAATGAAGTAAACTAGAAAGGATTGATAATATGTACATTAGTGATATGGAATTAAGTAGGATGAAGAAGTACTTTAGGGCCTCTAATTATCTTGGTGCTGCCCAAATGTATTTAATGGATAATCCTCTACTTAGAAGAAAGTTAGAAATTAGTGATGTGAAACCAAAAGTTGTTGGTCATTTTGGAACAGTGCCGGGGCAAAATTTTGTGTATTTGCATTTGAATAGGATTATTAAGAAGTATGGTCTTAATATGTTTTATGTGTCAGGTCCTGGGCACGGGGGAAACAGTGTAGTTGCAAATGTTTATTTGGAAGGCACTTATAGTGAAGTTTATCCGGATGTTAGTTATGATGAAAAGGGATTAAAAAAGCTTTGTAAACAGTTTAGTTTTCCTAAGGGAATTAGTAGCCACGCTGCACCGGAAACTCCCGGTTCTATTAATGAAGGGGGAGAACTTGGATATAGTTTGGCTCACGCTTTTGGGGCTGTTCTTGATAATGAGAACGCAATAGCGGCTGTTGTCGTAGGCGATGGCGAGGCAGAAACGGGTCCACTGGCGGCATCTTGGAGACTTAATGGTATTCTTAATTACAAGAATGATGGGGTGGTACTTCCTATTTTGCATTTGAATGGGTATAAGATTGCCAATCCGACGATGCTGGCTCGGATTAGTGATGAGGAGATTTTGGATTATTTTAAGGGTCTGGGGTATAAGCCTTATATTGTTAGTGGGGTTAATGAGGATATTCTTCATAATCGTATGGCTCTTATTATGGATAATTGTGTTAGTGATATTGGTCAGTATAAAAGGGGTATTGATAAGAGGCTTCCGATGATTATTCTGAGGACAAAGAAGGGTTGGACGGGTCCTCGTGAGTATAATGGTAAAGTTATTGAAGGGACTTTCAGGGCTCATCAAGTACCGGTTGTTATGGGGGAAGTTGATAATAGTTTAGAGATACTGGAAAAGTGGCTTAGGAGTTATAAACCGGAAGAGTTATTTGATGAGAATGGTACTTTGATAAAGGAACTTCAGGAACTTATTCCGGAAAAGGGAAAAAGGATGGGAGAAAATCCTATTTGTAATGGGGGACTTCTTCGTAAAGAACTTTTGGTACCTGATTTTAGGAATTATGGTTTAGATGTTATGAGAGGAGTAACGACGGCCGAAGATACGAGAGAAATGGGGAAATTTCTTCGTGATATTATCTTAAAAAATCCGCATAATTTCCGTATATTTTGTCCGGATGAGGCTTTATCTAATCGTCTTAATGCTGTATTTGAAGTAACGAATAGGCAATGGAATTATGATATTATTGATGGGGATGAGTTTCTTAATAGAGAGGGTAGAGTAATTGATAGTGTTTTATCAGAACATTTATGTGAGGGAATGCTTGAGGGTTATCTTCTTAGTGGTAGATATGGTATGTTTGCTAGTTATGAAGCTTTTATTAGGATAATTGATAGTATGGTTTCTCAGCACGCTAAGTGGCTTAAAGTTACCAAGGAACTTTCGTGGCGAAAAGATATTGCGTCTTTGAATATTCTTCTTACTTCCCACGTATGGCAACAGGACCATAATGGTTATACGCATCAAGACCCGGGATTTTTAAATCATATTGTTACGAAGAAGGCTGATATAGCTAGAGCTTACTTACCAGCTGACGCAAACTGTTTGCTTTCGGTGGTAAGTCACTGTTTAAAGAGTACGGGGTATATTAATGCTATAGTTGCTAGTAAGCATCCGCATTATCAGTGGTTTAGTATAGAAGAAGCTGATAGTTTATGTGCAAAGGGAATAGATAGAATTGACTTTGCTAGTAATGATATAGAGGGAGTAGATGTGGTGCTGGCGGCATCGGGTGATACGCCGTTTATTGAGGTTTTGGCAGCTACAAAAATTGTAAGAAAGTACTTACCGTTTTTGAAAATTCGCGTTGTTTATGTTACAGATTTGATGAAACTGCAAAGTAGTGATAAGCATCCGCACGGACTTACGGATGAGGAATATAATAAGTTATTTACTCAGGATAAACCTATTATATTTGCTTTCCACGGATATCCTAATTTAATACACGAACTTACTTATAAAAGAGTAAATCAGGATATGCACGTTCACGGTTATATGGAAGAAGGTACTATTACAACTAGTTTTGATATGAGAGTTCAGAATAAAATTGATAGGTATAACCTTGTAATCGACGTCGTAAAGCATTTATCTAATGTAGATAATGCCCATAGGGAAACTTTAATAAAAATGTGCGAAGACAAGCTCAAACTTCATAATTTGTATATTTCCGAGTATGGTAAGGACATACCGGATGTGGCTGATTGGAGGTGGTAATATTAGGATTTTTTATGGTAATAAGGACATTGTGGGAGTGTACTCAGAAAATAAAAAACCGCTCTATTTAAGGTACGAAAAATTGTATTTTGGGATTATTATTAATGATTGTAATAGGTACTCGGCGTTGAAAGTTTTCTATAAAACAGATGTAGCTCTGGTTAATGATGATTATGAGATTGTGGAGCTATCAAAGGGTATTCATCCTAATACTTATATTGAAAATGAGAAGGCTACACGGGCTATTCTTCTTCCTCTTAACTACTTTGATATCGAAGTTGGGGGAAAATTTGAGATTATGGAATAGTTTTTCACATAGTTTACATATTCGTGGTGTATTTATTTTAATGAGGTGAGGAAATGAACATACTTATAGTTGATGATGAGTTATATATTAGAGAAGTTATTAAGGAATATGCTAGTTTAGAGGGATATAATGTAATAGAGGCTAGTAATGGTGAGGAGGCTATTAGGGTCCTTGAAGAAGAAAAGGTTGATTTAATTATTATGGATATTATGATGCCGAAGTTAGATGGTTATAGTGCTATTAAGGAGATTAGGGAAAAGGAGAATACTCCTATTATAGTTCTATCGGCAAGGGGAGAGGAGTATGATAAACTTCACGGTTTTGACCTTGGTATTGATGACTATGTTACGAAACCGTTTAGTCCTAAGGAGTTAATGGCCAGAATTAAGGTTCTATTAAATAGAGGAAATACGAAGGCTCAGACGTTTGTATATGATGATTTAGTGGTTGACTATCTCGGCCACTCGGTTTCCATTGATGGTATTCCTCTTAAACTTACCCCTAAGGAGTATGAATTACTTGTATACTTTATATTAAATAAGAATATTGCTTTAACAAGGGAGCAACTACTTAGATGTGTATGGGGCTATGACTATTTTGGTGATGATAGAACTATTGATACCCATATTAAGATGCTTAGAAATAATTTAGGTAGGTATCGCCGAATGATTGTCACAGTTAGAGGAGTAGGTTATAAACTTGAAATCAAAGAGTAAAGGAATATCTGCTAATATATGGCTTTATTTGGGAATTTTCTCTATTCTTATATTAGTGATGTTATGGTTCTTTCAAATTATTTTCTTAAAACTTCATTATGAGGTAGGAGTTAAACATAATCTAAATGCCACGGTTCGAGAAATTAAGGATTATGATAGAGAAGAACTGATTAGTAATATTGATAATATAGCTTATAAGAATGATGTTTGTATTGAAGTTATTTCCAGAAGTTCTATTATTAGTTATAGTGGTATTAAGAGTAGTGGCTGTAATACGAGTGGAGAGATTTATAGTAAATTTAAGAGTGATTTTATTGCTGATAATGTAAATAAGAGCTCGTTTGAGTTTACTAATTCTAAGTATAATAATAAGACGATTGTTAAGGCTATTAAGATAGATAATGATTATGTCTTTGTTAGTGCTAATTTAGAGATACTAGAAAATACTTTTGTTATTTTGAATAATCAACTGGGTATTGTGACGCTGGTTATTTTGGGACTTAGCGTTTGTATGGGATACTTTATTAATAGGAAGATAGCGAAACCGATCGTTGATATTACGGAGAAAGCGGAAGAGTTAAAACGTGGTAATTATGATGTTAGTTTTAAGAGTAATGATGGTATTTATGAGATTAGGGAACTAGCTGAGACTTTGGATAGTACGACGAAAGAACTGTCAAAGACAGAGTCAGTCAGAAGAGAATTTCTTGCTAATGTTAGTCACGATATTAAGACCCCACTTACAATGATTAAGGCTTATGCAGAGATGGTTCGGGATATTAGTTACAAGGATGACGATAAGAGAAATGCTAATCTTAATGTTATTGTTATGGAAGTTGATAGGCTTAATATTCTTGTTAATGATATCTTGGTTCTATCGAGATTGCAAGCTGGTGCGGAGGCCCTAGAAATAGAGAAATTTGACCTTAATATTTTGGTTAAGGACTGTCTTACTAGGTATGATATATATAAGGAAGATGGGTATGAATTTATTTATACTTTTAATGGTAAGACGGCTATGATTGAGGCTGATAAGAAGAGAATGGAACAGGTAATTTATAATCTTATTAATAATGCGGTTCAGTATACGGGTGAGGATAAGAAGATATTTATTGAGGTTGAGGACAGTAAGAAGATGGTTACTTTTAGTGTTCGTGATACTGGTAAGGGTATTAAAGAGGAAGAGGTTAAGCATATTTGGGATAAGTATTATAAGATTGATAAGAAGTATAAACGGAGCACGGTTGGAAGTGGGATTGGTCTTTCGATTGTGAAGACTATTTGCGAAAATCACAAGTTTTTGTATGGAGTTGATACGGAGATTAATCACGGTAGTAAGTTTTGGGTCAAGATTAGAAAGAAGTAGTTTCTTTCTTTTTTTTGGGGGCCCTATTGGGGGCAGGGATATGGATAGGGGGTGAGAAAATTAAAGTAAATATACACAAAGACTTGACTTGTGTGTATATTTACTTTAAAATATTACTCATCAACTATTGTATAATATTTATCACTTGGACTTTTTATTAGTCCCCAAATAAATATTTTCTTATTTGTAGATAAAAGCTATTTAGTGAGATGCACCTCACGTATGCAAAAAAAGTCGTACTTATTAGTTATATCCTTATTTAATATGGTAATATGCCCTATTGGGGGATGTGACTTATATCCCTTTAATATATTTAGTACCTTCTTATTAAAGGACATTACATAAATTGATTTATGAGAATAGTTTTTTAATACTTCTATTAATGTACTAGCAAGTTCTTTTTCATTATTATTAGTTTTTAATTCGATTAGAAATATTTTATCTGTTTTTATAGATAGTATTCTTTCAAGAGTAGGGATAGTTTGGGTTTTATTCTTAGTCATTTGGTACTTTTTTAATTCTTTTAAAGTCATATTTTCAACCGTACCGGTGCCGTTTGTAGTTCTTATAATACTTTTATCGTGCATAAGTACTAGTTTATTATCCTTAGTTAATCTTACATCAAATTCGACCCCTACATATTTATTATTATTTAGGGCTGATATGATACTTAGATAGGTATTTTCAGGATTTATATGATTTACAAGCCCTCTATGGGCAATTAAATTCTTCATACTTTATTATATGTAGAGAATATTAGAGTATTAACTTTATTTTTATCTTTATTATTATATAGATAATATACATTTATTATATTCTTAGAACCCATAGGGTACACAAAAAAAAGAAAATTTAGTGAAAATACTAGCAATTTGCGTTCTTTTTTGGTATTATATTATCTAGGAGATGAGATTGATGTTTAAAGGTATTAAGAAATTTTTTGATAACGAATATAAGGAACTTAAAAGGTTCAGGGTTTTGGCGGACGCGATTGAGGAGCTAGATGAGGAGTACACGGGCCTTTCAGATAAGGAGCTGGCTCACAAAACGGAGGAGTTTAAGAAGAGGCTTGATGATGGCGAGGAGCTAGATGACCTTTTGGTGGAGGCTTTTGCGACGGCTAGAGAGGCTGCTAAAAGAGTAGTGGGGATGAAGCCTTTTTACTGCCAGTTACTAGGTGGTATTGCTATTCATTTTGGTAATATTGCGGAGATGAAAACTGGTGAAGGTAAGACTTTGACGGGTGTTCTTCCTGCGTACTTGAATGCTCTTGATGGTAAGGGCGTCCATATTGTTACGGTTAATGAATTTTTGTCAACAAGGGACTCTGAGTGGATGGGGGAAATTTTTAGATTTCTTGGCCTTACAGTTGGTCTTAATTTAAGGGAACTTTCTCCTAGTGAAAAGAGAGAGGCTTACAACTGTGATATTATGTATACGACTAATAATGAGCTTGGATTTGACTATCTTAGAGATAATATGGTTGTTAAAAAGGAGAACAGGGTTCAGAGAAAACTTAATTATGCGATCGTCGATGAAGTGGATTCTGTATTAATAGATGAGGCTCGAACTCCGCTTATTATTTCTGGTGGGGTTATGCAATCTCATAATTTATATACGAGTGCGGATATATTTGTTAAGGGTCTTACGGAGAATGTAGACTATATAAAGGATGAAAAGACGAGAAGCATTAACTTAACCGATGAGGGTTCACGAAAGTGCGAAGAAGCTTTTAATATAAAGAATTTATATGATATTAATAATACGGCTCTTGTTCATCACATTACGCAGGCGTTGAGGGCTAATTATTTTATGAGTAAGGACGTTGACTATGTTGTTCAGGATGGCGAGGTTGTGATTGTTGACCAGTTTACAGGTAGACTTATGAAGGGTAGAGCATTTTCCGAGGGGCTTCATCAAGCAATTGAGGCCAAAGAGGGCGTAAATATTAATAGTGAGACGAAGACACTAGCGACAATTACGTTCCAAAATTTATTTAGAATGTATAATAAGCTTTCTGGTATGACAGGTACGGCGAAGACGGAGGAAGAGGAGTTTATTAACATTTATAATATGTATGTTATTACTATTCCTACTAATAAGCCAGTTATAAGAGAGGATGCGACGGACCTTCTTTATCCCGGTAAGGAGGGCAAATATAGTGCTATTGTTAAGGAGATTGAGAGAAGACATAAGGAAGGACAGCCCGTTCTTGTTGGTACGATAGCGATCGAGACTAGTGAGATTATTAGTAATTTACTTAGTAAGAAGAAAATTAAGCACGAGGTTTTAAATGCTAAGAACCACGCGAGAGAGGCAGAGATTATTGCTAAGGCTGGTGAAAAGGGAGCAGTTACGATTGCTACTAATATGGCTGGACGTGGTACAGATATTAAACTTGGCGAGGGTGTTAAAGAGCTTGGTGGTTTATGCGTGCTTGGTACGGAGAGACACGAGTCAAGAAGAATTGATAACCAACTTAGAGGTCGTGCTGGTAGACAAGGAGACCCTGGATTTACGCAGTTCTATGTATCTTTTGAAGATGATTTATTAGTTAGATTTGGTTCAGAGAAGTATACGGGAATGCTTGCTAATCTTGGTTTCACGGGCGAGCAGGTTATTCAAAATAAGATGTTTGCAAAGAGCGTAGAATCAGCTCAAAAGAGAGTTGAGGGTAATAACTTTGATATGAGAAAACAACTTCTTAATTATGATGATGTTATGAATAATCAAAGGGAAATTATATATGCGAAGAGAAATGAAATCCTTGATAATGATAGTATTCATACGTCAACACTTGCTTTGTTTAAGGACCACATTAGTGACATTGTTAATATGCACTTAGTGGACTCTAATAGTTTAAATGATAATGATTTATCGGAAATTTTAGAGGCTAGTAATGAGAATTTGCTTAAGAGTAATAGGGTAGTTTTATCCGAGATTAAGGATAAGAAACCGGAAGATATTATTGAGTTTATTTATGATAAGGTTGTTAGTGAATATGAGGAGAAATTAGAGGATATTCCTATCGAGGTTGTTAATGAGTTTGAAAAGGCTATTACTTTAAGGGTTATTGATAGTTACTGGATGGAACATATTAGTACAATGAGCCACCTTAGAGAGGGGATTGGATTAAGGGGTTATGCTAATGAGAACCCACTTAATGCTTATACATTAGAGGGATATGAACTTTTTGATAATATGATGGCGAGAATTAATAAGGATGTATCGGTATATCTTCTTAAGAGTGAGATTAGGCAAAATGTAGAGAGAAAAGAAGTTGTTAAGAAGACGGTTACTAATGAGAGTAAGGATACGGTTAGGAAGCCTAAGAAGAGCGAGAAGGTGGGCAGGAATCAATTGTGTCCCTGCGGTTCGGGAAAAAAATATAAGCAATGCTGTGGGAAGTAAAGTGTAAAGAAGAGTTTATTAAAACATATTAATAATATATATAATGATTAAAAACTTGCAGAAAATAGCACGTGTGCAAAAATTACACATATGAGAAATGATGGCAAACAGGTTTATAATACTAAATATTATAATGAGATTAATGCTTTTAGGAAGATTAGGGCTAAGTAAATATTGATGATAAATAATACTTGCTTAAAATTACTTAGGTATAAGGTGATTAATAATGGAATATAAAATAAGACGTATGGAAAAAAGTGATTGTAGTTCAGTTGCTAACATTGTTACTATTTCTTGGAATGAAACTTATAAAGGAATTGTTGCCAAAGATTTCTTGGAAGGATTATATAATAATGAAGAAATAAGAATACAAACTTTATTAGATAATTTTGAAAATGATTGCAAGCATCAATTTGTCCTTGAAGTTAATGGTAAAGTAGTAGGTTTTATCAATGTTGGTTCTTGTGACGATAATGAATTCAATGATTATGGTGAAGTGTATGCCATATATCTTATTAATAAGTATAAAGGCAATGGATATGGAAGATTATTATGGAATGCTGGGGTTAAAGAACTTAAATTAATGGGCTTTGATAAGTTTGTAGTAGGTTGTTTAGAGAATAATCCAACTAATGATTTTTATAGACATTTGGGTGGTAAATTTATTAAAAAAAGAATTTTTGAAAAACTTAATTTGCTTGAAAATTTATATATATTTTCTGATTTGGAGGCTAATTAATATGATAACTAGAAATGGTAATATTGTTGTTTATTATAATAGTGAAGATGTGAGATATTTAGATAAATTAATTAGTATTTTATCTTTACGAATACCAAAAATTAGTGAGTTTTTTAAGATTAATTTTAATGATGATATAATTGTTAAATTATATAGTGATTTAAATGCGTATAAAAATAACTTGGTTTCTTCTTTTGAAAAAAATGCTCAAAGAGAAAGTCAAGAAGTTGGTTATGAAATTTCTCCGCGAAAATATGAAGAGTGGATGATTGCTAATACAGAAGATAGTAATATTAATATGCAATCGCTTGATTTAGTTAGAAGTCAAGAAGACTTTAAAGATTATACAGAGGAAGAATTTTGTTATAATGCTTGCCACGAATTTGTTCATTTGTGTCAAGAAATGGTTAACTCTGAAAATCCAGCTTGGTTTTGGGAAGTTATTGTAACCACTATTGGTAATCCTGAATGTCAACACGACACCTCCGACAATTTTACTTTGAAAGATATGGATAATTTTGATAGCATAGATGGTTATGGTGCTTGCTATACATTAGGTAAGTATTTATTTGCTAATTATGATAGTAATTTTATACTTTCTATGATTAAAGATAATAGAATATTTAATGATAATATAGGTACTATTATTAGTGAAGTTAATAATAATAGTAATAGAAAAAGTAGATTTTAACGAAAAAAATATACTGGTTAATAGTAGTAATAAGAAAGTATTAACACAGTTATACATAGGTAGAAAGGCGGTAATTATATGGAGAGTAGATGTGGTTATGACTGCACGAAGTGTAACATAAACGAAAAATGTAAGGGTTGCATTGAAACGGAGGGCCATCCTTTTGGTGGAGACTGCGTACTTTATGAATGTTGCAAGGAGAAGAAGGGGAATTTTAGGGAGAATATTGATAATTATAAAAGGCAGGTGATGAGGGAGTTTAATGAGCTTCATATTGAGGGAATGCCCCGAGTTACGGAACTTTATGCCCTTGTTGGTTCTAGTATAAATATGGAATATGGAGTGCCAAGTGGGGAGCGGATTAAGTTTTTGAAGGTTAATAATGTTTATCTTGGATGTGAACTTCCGAAGATAGGAACGGACAGGCTCTTTGGTATTGTCTGTGATAATGATTACTTATTAGTTAGTGAATATGGTATGAATAGAGATGATGCCGAGATTGTTATATATAAGAAGAGGGATAAATAGTTGTAAACTAGGAGTTAAAAGGGAATTTATTTCTCTTTTTTTGTTGTATAATAGGGTGCAAGGAGTGATAAGGATGAAAATGTATGATAAAAGAAAAGTTCTTAAAAAGATTGCTAGTTTATTTGAATATTATGGAGAGTATGAACAGGAAGAAGAGAGGAAGTTTTTAGATTTTATTAGAATTATTATTACTAAATTTGAAGATAGTGAGAAGATTAGTATATCTAGCGAAGAGATAGAGGGACATTTATTTAGTAGTTATGGTGATAATGGTAGGAAAATTAATGATAGAGTATTTAGACTTCTTAGTTCAATAGGTGCGGATATGGAAGGAGTTAGTTTCGAGGGAGTTAAGATAACTAGACATTCTTTTAAATATATGGATAATGTGCATATTAATTTGGATAAGTTATTTGATAAGGATTTATCTAGTGTGAAGTTTGAAAATGTTTATTTGACAGGTTCTTTAGAGGGAGCGAAATTTGAATTTACGGATTTTACGGGGTATAAGGGTAGTGTTAAGTTAAATCCGCAAAAGTTAGTTGATAAGAGTTTGAAGCAGTCAGTACTTTCGGGGCTTGTTATCGAGGGAAGTTTTGATGATGTAGATATTTATGGGACTGATTTTAAGGGTATAAATGGAGAGGCTTATATTAATCCACAGACTATTCGTGATAAGAAAATAGATGGTGTTAATTTAGAGGGGACTACTTTAGTAGGTGAGTATTATCCAGAAAGTGGTACTTACGGTAGTGCTAACTTTGATGGATGTTATGTAGATAATACTAGTTTTAGAGGTGCTAAGGGGCATATTTGTATTAATCTTAATTATTTGCGTAAAGATGATGGGTTTGCGAATTTAGGGAAACTTAGTTCTAGTGATTTAACTGGGGTTAAAGTAGTGGGAATGGTTTATTGCTATACGGGTAAGAAGGATATTATTTCGGAAAATGGAACGTGTTTATTTGGACTTAGTGATACAAGGGATATTCAAAATGATTTACATAATTCTGTTTATTATAATGATAAGGGGGAGTGTGTGAGTATTTATCCTTATAGGTCAATGGTGAAAAGGAATGGAAAGTTTGAAACAGTACCTCGAAGTGAGGAGAAGAATTTGGATATTAATGTTGTTTATGTTGATAGTCAAAATAGGGAAGATGATACTAGGAATAAGGAAAGTTTTAAAAAGAGGATACTTAGAACGTTTAGAAAATAGGTTAGTAGTTGTAAACTAGGAGTTAAAAGGGAATTTATTTCTCTTTTTTTGTTGTATAATAGGGTGCAAGGAGTGATAAGGATGAAAATGTATGATAAAAAAATAATAAAAACTAATATTGCTAATATGATTAAAAATTATGATGATTACGATAAAGAGGAAGAGAAAAATATACTTGAGTTTATTAGGACAGTTCTTTCTAAGTTAAATGGTCAGGAAAGAATTAGCATTTCTAGTGAAGAAATAGAGAAGTATTTATTTACGTTAGATGAAAAAGGATATAAAAAAATTAATGAAGAGATTTGGGGTTTTCTTTGTATGATTAAGGCTGATATGGAAGGGGTTGGTTTTGAAGGAACGAAGATTACGGGATTGTATTTTGATGGTTTAGAAAATGTTAGAATTGATTTGAATAAATTGTATGATAAGGATTTATCTTTTGTTAGCTTTTTAGGTGTTAATTTAGAAGGGGACTTAGAAGGAGCAAAATTAATGGTTACGGATTTTATTGGGTATAAGGGAAGTGTTAAGTTAAATCCTCAAAAGTTGGGTTATAAGAGTTTAGAAAATTGCACTTTAACGGGGTTAGTTGTAGAGGGAAGTTTTGATGGTGTTAATATTATTGGTACGGATTTTGGTGATATAAAGGGGGAGGCTTATATTAATCCTCAAACTATTTATGAGAAAACATTTGATGATGTTAATTTAAATGGAGTTACGTTGGTAGGAGAATATTATCCTGAAAAGGGTATGTATGGTAGTGCTAATTTTGATGGATGCAAGATAAATGATACTATGTTTAATGGTGCTAAGGGATATATTTGTATTAACCTTAATACGATATGCCAGAAAAATGAGTTGAATAGTAAGCTTAGTGGTTGTGATTTAACGGGGGTTAAGGTAGTAGGAACGGCTAATTGTTATACGGGTAGAAGGGATATTATTGATAGTGATGGTACTTGTCAATATTTTAGTAATAATGAAAATTTGAAAAATGATTTAACAGGTTCTTATTATTATAATGGGGCTGGGGAGCAAGTTTTGATTTATCCTTATAGGTCAGTGGTGAAAAGAAATGGAGAATGGGTGGCTATTTCGCGAAAGGAAGAAGATAATTTGGATATTAATGTTGTTTATATTAATGAGAAAAGGAAAGAAAAAGGGGGGAAGAAGAGGGTATTAAATTTATTTGAAAAATAGTAAAAATAATATGGAAAAATACATAAAAGTTATTGACATTTATTAACTATAAGTGTATTATATTTAATAAGATTGTTGCTAATGATTTTTGCTAAATAGTAATGAGTTAGATAGGAGGGATATATAATGGAAAAAGCAGAAAATATTGCTAAATATTTATTGTCACTTGATAATAATAATGAAGTTTTTAATAATAATTTAATAACTTTGAATGGCAGAGAATGTTATGAGGGGAATGTTAGACTTAATAAGTATTTGCATATTATGCAAATGGTTTATTTTGCTATGACTGATAAAAAATTATTTGATGATTTGATGTATGCGTTTGATAATGGGGTTGTAGTGGGAACAGTTATGAATAATTATAAATATCTTTGTAGTACTAAAAATGAGTATGAAATTATGGATACTTCTATTAAAGAATTTACTTTAAAAATGTTTGATATTTTGAAATATGCACCACTTGAAGAACTTATTAATATTTCACATCAGGATGAAGAATGGATAAAAAAACATAATTTTTATAAGAAAAAGGATCAACTTATTGATGTTGATAGTCAAAAAGAAAATTATAAAGCAATGTGTGCTGATTTTATAGAAATAAATAACAATATTTTAAAAAGTATTGGTTAACTAGTGTTATGTTTGATTTTACATATCACTTTTTTTATCTTTAATTGTAAAAAAATGTAAAACAATTATAAAATCTATGTTATAATGTCTTTGTAGGTCTTAAGGACCGGAAAGGTGGATTATGAAATATTTAGTTAATGGATTTAGAGGCTTTTGTATGGCTCTTGCTGATAGTGTACCTGGAGTAAGTGGTGGTACAATTGCCTTTGTACTAGGATTTTATGATAAGTTTATAAAGTCACTTAATGATATTATATTTGGAAATAAGAAAGAGAGAAAAGAGGCTATACAGTTTTTGATTAAACTGGGAATTGGCTGGGTAATTGGTATGATTTTGGCAACACTTATTTTAACAAGTTTGTTTGAAAGTCATATATATGCAGTTAGTTCGGTATTCCTTGGATTTATTGCTTTTTCTATTCCTTTTATTATTAAAGAGGAGAAGAGTTGCTTAAAGGGAAAATACAAGAATATTATTTTTAGTATAATTGGAATACTTATAGTTGCTCTTATTACTTACTTTAATCCTGTTAGTGGAGGAGGTAGTGGTGTTAATATTGGTAATCTTAGTTTAGGACTTGGTATTTATATTTTTGTTGTTGCTATGGTTGCTATATCAGCTATGGTTCTTCCTGGTATATCGGGGTCAACTCTATTACTTATATTTGGACTTTATATTCCTATTATGAATGCTATCAAGGAGTTTTTACACTTTAACTTTAAGTATGTACCAGCTTTATTTATATTTGGATTTGGAGTTATAAGTGGTATTATTCTTGTTATTAGGCTTATTAAAAAAGCATTAGAGAAACATAGAAGTGAGACTGTTTATCTTATTATTGGTCTTATGATTGGTTCTTTATATGCTATTGTAATGGGACCTACAACCTTAGAAAGTGCTAAAGATCCGCTTAGTTTATCTACATTTAGTATAGTGTTCTTCTTACTTGGATGCTTTATTATATGGGGATTAGAGAAGATTAAGTTTATATTAGAAAAAAAGAACTTAGAAGATTAATTATTCTTCTAGTTTTTTTTGGCCCTATTGGGGGTGAGTATAAGGAATAAATGTATAAAGATTGTTACAGTTTTTGAAAAAATGCAATGGTAGTATTGCAGAAAAGGAAAAACTGTAACTATCTTATATAGAATAAAAATTACTAAAAAGATATTGTCTAACTTAGAATTATAGTATATAATAAATTTAAAGGAGTTGATGATATGAATAATATTACAGTAATTGGGGGAGGAGTTTTAGGTTCACAAATAGCTTTTCAAACATCATATAGTGGTAAGAATTGTACTGTATATGTAATGGACGAAAAGAGTAAAACCGATTTAATAACTAAGTTAGATGCTCTTAAAGATAATTATATTAAAGCTATTAAGGATATGGCTGATAAAAAAGATTGGTGTCGTGGTATTAGTGATTATGATACTTTTGATAAGGATAAATGCTTGGATAATGTGCAAAAAGGGTATGAAAATATAGTTATAGAAACTAGTTTAGATAAGGCTGTAAGTAATGCGGATCTAGTTATAGAATCCATTACGGAAGACTTTAATATAAAAAGAAATTTCTATGAGAAACTATCTAAGGTATTACCAGCTAAAACAATAGTTGTTACTAATTCTTCAACGATGTTACCTAGTAAACTTTGTAAATATACAGGTAGGGAGAATATGTTTTTAGCTCTTCACTTTGCTAATTCAATATGGAAGAATAATGTTGTAGAAGTTATGAAACATAGTAAAACTGACGATAAGTACTTTAAAATGGTAATGGAGTTTGGTAAGGAAATTAATATGATACCTTTACCAGTAGAAAAAGAGAAGAGTGGTTATCTTCTTAATTCAATGCTTATTCCCTTTCTATTTTCAAGCCTTGATTTGCTAGTGAATGGTATTAGTGATGTCGAAAGTATTGATAAAGCTTGGAAATATGGTACAGGGGCACCTGAAGGGCCTTTTGAAATACTTGATAAAATTGGCCTTGTTACGGCTTATAATATAGTAGAAATGTATGTGAAAATTCCGTCATTTTTGGCTCCGTATAATTTTAAGGGGATAAGTAAGATGCTTAAGGTGTATATTGATGCGGGCAAGACTGGTAAGAGTAGTGGCGAGGGATTTTATAAATATAACTAGATGATACTTAATGTTAGTGGTCGATGTGATGTAGTTAATTATTACACTACGTGGTTTATGAATAGGTATAGGAGTGGGTACTTAGATGTTAGAAATCCTTATAATAGGCATTTAGTTAGTAGGATTTATTTTGAGGATGTGGACCTTATTGTTTTCTGCACGAAGAACCCTTTACCTATTCTTTCTTTTATTAAGGAGATAGATATACCGATACTTTTTCACGTTACTATTACTCCTTATGGTAAGGATACGGAACCTAATGTTATTGATAAGTCTTTGATAATAGAGGGTGTTAAGGAGTTATCACAGATACTTGGTAAGGATAGGGTTGTGGTTAGGTATGACCCGATATTTCTTAGTGATAAGTATGATATTTCTTATCATTTACGGGCTTTTGAGAGGTTATGTTTACTACTTAATGGGTATGTGAAGACGATTATTGTTAGTTTTATTGATATTTATAAGAATGTTAAGAATAATATTAATACTCTTAGATTAAGGGAGTTTACGGAAGAGGATTATAGATTTATTGGCGAGGGATTTAGTAAGATAGCTAGGGAAAAGGGGATAGGTGTACAGACTTGTTTTGAAGAGAGGAGCTTATGTGAATATGGCTTTAAGAGGGGTGAGTGTTTATCTTTAATGGATGCTTACAAGATAACGGGTAAGGTCTATGAGGAGTGGACTAGTAGGAAAGAGCGAAAGTGTAAGTGTGCTAAAATGGTTGATGTTGGGGAGTATAATATGTGCAAGAATTTCTGCAAGTATTGTTATGCTAATTTTGATGAAAAGAGGGTTAGGTTTAATATGGAAAGGCATAATCCTAATAGTAGTCTTATTATGGGAGAAATTGAAAAAGGGGATATTATTAAGAGAAGATATAAGTGAGGTATGTTATGATTAGTATTGATGATTTTACAAAGATTGATATGAGAGTAGGGACTATTCTTAGGGCCAGTATTAATGAAAAGGCTAAGAAAAGGGCTTATAAACTAGAAGTTGATTTGGGTGAATTTGGCACTAAATGGTCTTCCGCTCAGATTACAGATATGTATACACCTGAGGAGCTTATTGGTAAGAAAGTGGTTACGGTTGTTAACTTTAAGCCTATTAAAATTGGGGATATTTATAGCGAGGTTTTAGTTCTTGGAGTGGATAGTCCCAAAGGGGTTATTCTTCTGGGAGTAGATAAGGACTGTGATAATGGTAAGAGAGTTTACTAGGTATATAGTAGGCTTTTTTTATAAAAAACTTACCACTAAAAACATTGTTTCTGGTGGTAAGTCTGTTGCATATACTGGTAATTTTTTCTATAATTATTATTGTATGAGGTGGTAAGTTTGAAAGATTTTATGAAGAACATTACTAGTAATAAGAAGAACTTAGTTATTGCAGTTTTAGTAATTCTGGTTATAGTAATGGGACTGTTTTTGCTTTTTGGTGTTAATAAAAGTACAAGTAAAGGAAGTGGTGGCTTGTTTAAAAAGGATAATTTTGTAATTAAGGATAGTGAAACTAAGAATATTACTTTTGAAGATTATAGTAATGATTTATTTAGTATGAAAATCCCTTCAGGGTGGAAAGTTGATACCTTAGGGGATTATATTCACTATACTATTAAGGTATATAATCCTAGTAATCCTGTCTATCAGTTCTTCTTTAATTTAAAGACGGAGGGATACAATAAATCACAAGATGCTAAGAACTGGCAACAGCGATATTATCCTGATAGTATATTTGCTAAGACTTCGGTATTAGATAATCCTACTACAGAGGGCTTTTATAAGATATTTAATGATTTGGGGCCCCTTAATAATACTAGTTCTTTTACGTTTCCAGTGTTAAATAATTTTACAGTTATTGATAATTTGGGAGCTAACTCTTTAGGAGGAGATATTTTAAGGGCATCTTTTACAGATAGTAATGGAGTAGATGCTGAGGGTATATTTATGGCTTATGTCTATGATGCTGGTACTTATTATGTTAATGAAAATATTATGTCAGGGAAACAGATTGATATTTATTATTTGAATGTCTATGATGCTATTTTTATGTCAGCTCCTAAGGATGAATTTATTAATTGGGAGAGTACACTTAATTCAATGTTTGCATCTTTACAGTTTACTGATACTTTCTTAAATGGATTTAATAGTGAACAAGATGCGGTTATGAAGAATTTTCAAAGTGTAAGAAATATTTGTAATCAAATATCAGATGGTATTATGTCTTCGTGGGAAAAGAGAAGTGACACTTATGATATTATGAGCCAGAAACAAAGTGATGCTACTCTTGGTTATGAGAGGGTATATGATACAGAAACTAATGAGGTCTATAAGGCTTATAATGGTTTTACTGATGACTATGATGGTACTAGATATAAGGCTATTGATGATAGTATGTATACGAGTAGTATTAGTGGTTATATAGAGAAGAAATAATATACTTCTCTTTTTATATTTATTGTGGTATAATGGTTGTACAAAGAGAGGTAGTAGTATGGATAATAAATATAAGTATTTTTATTGTGGCGGTGCTAAAGAGGGTTTTAATGAAAATGATATTGATATATATAGAAGAATAGATAGTAATAAGAATGGTTACGTTGGTTTTTATATGTTTGATGACGAATATAGGGAATATGCTTTTATGGATGCTTATAATAGGAATATGAAAGAGGGAAGTAATGATAATGGTGTAGGGATTATTGTTATGGATAGTAATCTTAGATATTACGAAGTACCACCTGTTATGGTAAAGAGAATAACTAAGGATTTAATTGATAAGTTAAGGGCTGTTGGCTATGATTTAATTGTTGGTAGAACCCTTGGTAAAAGGGAGTATATTCTTATTAATACTGATAAGGTTAAGGGACTAGGTTTTATTGGGGAATATAATGGTAAAAGGAAAATTAGATAAAAAATCAATAAAATACTTGAAAAAAATACAAAAATTTGTTAAAATGGTGTTAGATTAGAGAAAGAGAGGTGCATCCTTATGTTAAAGTGTAAAATAAATCGAGAAAAAAAGTGTAAAATA
>SAMEA104315424__coassemble_498_pt1 | contig 30584 bp, 26 predicted proteins | sample SAMEA104315424__metabat2_high_PE_039 | metagenome-assembled genome bin SAMEA104315424 (sample SAMEA104315424) | gut metagenome | biome: Monkey gut; feature: monkey-associated habitat; material: faeces | place: China | collected 2013
TATTTAGACAAAGGAGACGTCCTTGTTCTAAACGATACCAAAGTATTGCCAGCCCGTATTATAGGAACCAAAGAAGAAACAGGAGCCACTATCGAACTACTATTATTAAATAACGTTTTCGATCATACTTGGAAAGCCCTTGTAAAACCGGGTAAAAGAGTAAAAGTAGGAACCATAGTTACCTTCGGAAATGGTGAACTAAAAGCCAGATGTATAGAGGAACTAGAAGATGGCATAAAAGAATTTGACCTAATATATGAAGGAGTACTTTTAGAAATATTAGATAAACTAGGTACTATGCCCCTTCCTCCCTATATTCACGAAAAACTCCAAGATAAAGACCGTTACCAAACCGTATACGCCAAAAATACCGGAAGTATCGCCGCTCCAACCGCTGGATTACATTTTACCCAAGATTTATTAGACAAAATAAAAAATAAAGGCATAGAAATATGCTTTGTAACTCTCCACGTTGGTATAGGAACATTTAGACCCGTATCCGTAGAAGACGTAACCAAATACCAAATGCACAGTGAGTATTATAATATGAGTAAAGAAACTGCAAGTATTTTAAATAAAGCTCAAGAAGAAGGAAGAAGAATAATATCTGTCGGTACCACTTCCACTAGAGTACTAGAAACCGTAATGACAAAATATAATACATTTAAAGAATGTTGTGGTGATACCAATATCTTTATATATCCGGGTTATAAATTTAAAGCTATCGATGCTTTAATAACCAATTTCCACTTGCCCAAGTCAACCCTTATAATGCTCGTTAGTGCCTTTAGTTCTAAAGAAATAATCCTAAATGCCTATAACGAGGCTGTCAAAAATAATTACCGCTTTTTCTCTTTTGGAGACAGTATGTTCATAAAATAACTAAAAGAAAGGGGGGACTATATGATAACAAATGAAATAGTTAACGAAATAAGAGCTAAAACCGATATCGTAAGTGTCATATCTGCTTATCTCCCCTTAGTAAAAAAAGGAAAAAACTACTTTGGAGTGTGTCCCTTTCACGATGACCACTCCCCCTCAATGAGTGTCTCTCCTGATAAACAAATATATACCTGTTTCTCTTGTGGAGCCACGGGAAATGTTTTTAACTTTGTATCTGGCTACGAACACATAACCTACTATGAAGCTGTAAAATTACTAGGTGACCGCCTTGGTTATAATATAAAAGGAACCTTCAAGGAGAAACCCGTCGATACCGGCTATGAAATATATGATAAAGCTTGCAAATTTTATCAAAATAACTTGAATACCGCTCTTGGCAAAAATGCTATCGAATATTTACATAATAGAAAAATAGATGATGAACTAATAAATAAGTTCAAAATAGGCCTGTCTATGTCCAAAGTATCCCTAACCGAATATCTTCTCGGAAACGGTTACGAACTAAATAAACTAATAGATATCGGCCTTACTAATGAGCAAACCAAAGATATCTTTTTAAATAGAATAATGTTTCCCTTATTCGATTTAAAAGGAAATGTTGTGGCCTTCTCAGGAAGAATATATAATACCAAAGACGGAAGTAAGTATGTAAATACCAAGGAAACAAGTATCTTCAAAAAAGGAACAATGCTCTATAACTACCATAATGCTCGTGAACATTTAAAAATAAATGATACCATTATAGTAATGGAAGGTTTTATGGATGTCATAAGAGCCTACTCCATAGATGTTATGAACTGTGTTGCTACTATGGGAACTGCCTTAACTAAGCAAAATGCCCTTAACTTAAAGAAAATGGCTACCAATATTATCCTCTGTTTCGACGGTGATAAAGCCGGTGAAGAGGCAACCACTAAAGCCATAAAAATCTTTGAAGAAATAGATGTAGTACCAAAAGTAGTAAGATTGGAAGATAACTTAGACCCTGATGAATACATTCTAAAACGCGGTAAAGACAGTTTTCTAGCCAAGATAAACAATCCCATAAGTGCTTTAGAATTTAAAATGAACATCTATAAAGGAAACAAAAACTTTACCGATGTTGAAGAAGTATCCAAATACATAAATGAAGCCTTAAAAGAATTAGCCAAATTAGATGATGAACTCTTAAAAGAATTAACCATAAAAAAATTAGAAAAAGAATACGGGGTGGGATACGATGTCCTAAAAAAGAAATTACAAAGTTTTGAAGTAATAAAACCCAAGGACTTGCCAAAAGCCGTAATAAAACCCAAAAGTTATGGAAAATATGAAACAGCTCAACGTAATCTTCTATACTATATGATTAAAGAAAAAGATGTCCTCGAATACGTTGAAGAGAAGTTATCGTACTTTCCCAATGATAATTTACGTTTTTTAGCAAATGAAATATTTACTTTTTATCATAAATATGGTATTCTAGTAGTCGCCGACTTTATAACTAGTTTAGTAAATGAAGAAGAACTGTATAAAATATTCCAAGAAATAATCAGTATGAATTTAAAAGAAAAATATACTAAAGAAGAAATCGACGACTATATATACCTAATAAACGAATACCCCAAGAAAAATAGAATAAACAAACTTGAAGAAGAACTACGAAAAGAACCCGACCCAATGAAAAAAGCCCAGATATTAAGTAAAATAATGGAAATAAAAGGAGTGAGAAAATGATAGAGGAAATAAAAAGCTTTGAGGATAGAAAAGAAGAGCTAATAAAACAAGGAAAAGAAAAAGGCTATGTAACCTATGAAGAAATAGCCAAAGGATTAAAAGGCCTTGACCTAGATAGTGATTCCCTCGATGACTTATACAATAGTTTTATGGAAAACAATATCCAAGTAGCAACTGATGAAGATATGGTAGGTGAAACTGAGGATGAAGATGATGGCGGAGACTTTGAAGACCTCTTAAAAGATAGTACTCTTGCCAAAGAACTAACCATAAATGACCCCGTTAGAATGTATCTAAAAGAAATAGGTAAAATAAGTTTGCTTTCCCTCGAAGAAGAGACCGCTTTATCCGAAAGAATAGTAGCCGGAGATGAAGAAGCCAAAAATATTTTAGCAGAATCTAACCTCCGTTTAGTCGTATCAATTGCCAAAAGATATGTAGGACGTGGTATGCTATTCTTGGACTTAATTCAAGAAGGAAACATTGGTCTTATGAAAGCCGTTGAAAAATTTGATGCCGAAAAAGGATACAAATTCTCAACTTATGCCACTTGGTGGATTAGACAAGCCATAACTCGTGCCATTGCTGACCAAGCTAGAACAATAAGAGTACCCGTTCACATGGTCGAAACAATTAATAGATTATCACGTTTCCAAAGACAACTAACTCTTGAATTAAATAGAGAGCCAACGGAAGAGGAACTAGCTAAAAAAATGCACCTTTCTGTCGATAAAGTAAGAGAAGTAATCAAAATTGCCCAAGAACCCGTATCATTAGAAACTCCAATTGGTGAAGAAGATGACTCACACCTTGGTGACTTTGTCAAAGACGAAAGAAGTATGTCTCCGGAAGAGTTTACCATTCACGAAATGCTTAAAGACGAAATATTTGATGTTCTTCTTACCCTAACTGAAAGAGAAGAGCAAGTACTAAGACTAAGATTTGGTCTTGATGACGGATCTTGTAAAACCCTCGAAGAAGTAGGCCAGATGTTTGGTGTCACTCGCGAAAGAATTAGGCAAATTGAAGCCAAGGCCCTAAGAAAATTAAGGCACCCATCAAGAAGTAGAAAATTAAAGGACTTCTTAAATGATTAATATATCAGCAAGATTAAAGGCTATCGCTGACCTCGTTCCTGATAACTCTAATGCCTGTGATGTAGGTTGCGATCACGCTTTACTTGATATATATTTATATCAAATCAAACAAAATATCAAGTTAATAGCCTCTGATATTAATAAAAATGCCCTATCAGGGGCCATTAAAAATATCAAAAAATATAACTTAGAAGATAAAATACAGACAGTAGTATCTGATGGACTAAAAAATTTACCCATTAATAATATAGATACCATAATAATATCCGGCCTAGGTTCTGCCACTATAACGGGTATCCTAAAAAAAGAATATCTATCTAATATAAAAACCATAATAATATCGTCTCATAACCACACCGAAGAAGTAAGGGAGTATATGCAGAATTTAAATTTCTGCATTGAAGACGAAACAATTATTAAAGAAAATAATATCTATTATATCTTACTAAAATTCAAAAACGGTAACCAAAAACTAACAGATTTTGAAAAACTGTATGGTCCCATTATCCTAAAACAGCAAAGAAAAATAGATACCGAGTACTTAAACTATATATTAGATACCAAACAAAAGCTATATTCAAAATTACCAGCCGGAACAAAGAAAGAAAAAATAAAAAAAGAAATAAACTACTTAGAGAAGCAAACTACCTATAAATAACATAGGTAGTTTTACTCGGTACAATACTGAAAATTTAGTGAAAAAAGCCAAAAAACAGTTGCATAATTACAACTATTAATATATAATGAAGAAAGACCAAAAGGAGGAAAAAATGATAAAACTATTAAAAAGACTAAAACCCAAACAATGGCTATATATATTATTCTGTGTCGGATTAATCGTTCTTCAAGTGTACCTAGATTTAAAATTACCCGACTATATGGCTAGTATAACAAAGATAGTTCAAACCGAAGGAAGTCTAGTCAAAGACGTTCTTGGTGAAGGAGCCAAAATGCTTGGTTGTGCCTTTGGAAGTTTACTATCTGCTGTTGTTGTCAGCTATTTTGTAACCAAAGTAGCGGCTACCTTTTCTCGTGATTTAAGAAAAGACATCTTTGGAAAAGTACTATCATTTAGTATGGAAGAAATCAAAAACTTTTCAACCAGTAGTTTAATCACCAGAACAACTAATGATATAACTCAAGTCCAAATGCTAATAGCAATGGGTATGCAAATGCTTATAAAAGCACCCATTATGGCCGTATGGGCAATAATGAAAATATATGGAAAAGGCTTTGAATGGAGTGTCATAACCGCCGGAGCTGTCGGAATACTCCTAATAATGATATTAATACTAATACTAGTAGCCTTACCAAAGTTCAAGATTATTCAAAAATTAACTGATAATCTAAACCATACATCAAGAGAAAACCTAACCGGAATTAGAGTAGTAAGAGCCTTTAATGCCGAGAAGTATCAAGAAGGAAAGTTTGCCAGTGCTAATAACGAACTAACCAAAACCAATATGTTTACATCAAGAACAATGGCACTTCTAACCCCGGGTATGCAGCTTATAATGTCAGGCCTATCCCTTTCTATATATTGGGTTGGAGCCTATATGATAAATGATGCCGGTATGATGGATAAATTAACAATATTCAGTAATATGGTCGTATTCTCATCTTATGCAATGCAAGTAGTAATGTCCTTTATGATGTTAACAATGATATTCATATTCTATCCTCGTGCCCAAGTATCAGCTAAAAGAATACTAGAAATATTAGAGAAAAAGCCAAAAATAGTATCCGGAGTATTCAGTGGCAAAACAAAAGAAACCGGTACTATAGAGTTTAAAGATGTAACCTTTAGATATCCAGATGCCGAAGAAAATATGCTTGAAAACATATCATTCAAAGTCGAAAAAGGTGAGACAGTTGCCTTTATCGGGTCAACCGGTTCTGGAAAATCAACCCTAGTTAACCTCATACCAAGGTTCTATGATGCAACCTTTGGTGAAGTACTAGTCGACGGCGTAAACGTTAAAAACTATAAACTAGAAGAACTAAATAATCGCCTCGGTTATGTATCCCAAAAACCAATAATATTTTCAGGAACCGTATCATCAAACATATCTTACGGTCTCATAAAAGGCAAAAAAGTATCTAAAAGTAAGATAGAAGAAGCAAGTAAAGTAGCCCAAGCTAGTGAATTTATCGAAAAAATGGAAGATAAATACAATTCTAGCATATCAAGATCAGGAACCAATATATCAGGAGGTCAAAAACAAAGACTATCAATTGCTCGTGCTATTGCTAGAGACCCCGAAATATATATCTTTGATGATACCTTCTCAGCCCTCGATTACAAAACCGATACAACGCTTAGAAAAGAATTAAAAAGTCATACCAAAGATGCCACAACTCTAATAGTAGCCCAAAGAATAGGAACTATAAAAAATGCCGATAAAATAATCGTTCTAAATGAAGGGAAAATAGTAGGGCAAGGTACTCACAAAGAACTATTAAAAACTTGTGATGTCTATAAAGAAATAGCCCTATCTCAGTTAAGTAAGGAGGAACTCGAAAATGCATAATCACGGAAATAACGATAATCAAGTAAAAGACTTCAAAAAAGCCATAACAACCCTTCTTAAAAACTGTAAACCATATAAAACACCTATCATTATAGTAATGATTTTATCCGCCCTATCAAGTGCCCTAGGCGTATACGGACCAGGAAGATTAAAAGAAATAACCGATACCATTACTGATGGAATAATGACAGGAATAGATTTAGATAAAGTAACTCACATAGCCATTATACTAACCATAGTTTACGGATTAAGTTGGCTCTTCAACTGTTTAGCAGGTTTCATAATGGCTACCGTTACCAATAAATTTTCGCAAAAACTAAGAAAAAATCTATCCCATAAAATAAATAAACTACCCCTAAAATACTTTGATAAAAACAGTTATGGGGATGTATTATCAAGAATAACTAACGATGTCGATACCATCGGCCAGTCCCTAAACAGTAGTATTAGTGACTTCGTTGGAGCCATTACCCTCTTTATAGGTTCAATAATAATGATGTTTGCCACTAACTGGATAATGGCCATAACCGGAATAGTAGCCAGTCTAATCGGCTTTGCCCTAATGATTGTAATACTATCCAAAAGCCAAAAATACTTCCTTCTTCAACAACAAGAGTTAGGAGAACTAAACGGTCATATCGAGGAAGTATACTCAGGTCACGATGTCGTAACAGTCTATAATGCCAATAAAGAAACAACTCAAAAGTTTGATGAAATAAACAATAAACTATACGATAGTGCCCGTAAAAGTAGATTTCTATCCGGACTTATGATGCCCCTAATGAGCTTTATAGGATCATTCGGATATGTAGCCGTATGCGTAGTAGGAGCAGCCCTTGTCATAAACGGAAATATAACTTTTGGCGTAATAGTAGCCTTTATGATATACATAAGACTATTCACAAATCCACTAAGTACCATCGCCCAAGCAATGACTTATATGCAGTCAACTGCTGCTGCATCAGAAAGAGTATTCGACTTCCTCGACGAAGAAGAAATGCCAAGCGAAAGAAATATTACCCAAAAATTACTACCCGAAGAAGTAAAAGGAAATGTCGTTTTTGACCACGTAAAATTCGGCTATGATGAAGACAAAATAATCATAAAAGACTTCTCGGCTAATATCAAAGCCGGTTCTAAAGTTGCTATCGTTGGCCCTACGGGTGCCGGTAAAACAACTATGGTTAACTTACTTATGAAGTTCTACGATATAAATTCAGGTGATATCAAAATAGATGACATATCCGTAAAAGACCTAACCAGAGAAAATGTCCACGACCTCTTTGTAATGGTACTTCAAGATACGTGGCTCTTTAAAGGTACAATCAAAGATAACATTAGATTTAATAGAGAAAATATAACAGATGAAGAAATAAAGAAAGCTTGTAAAACCGTTGGAATGGACCACTACATAAGATCCCTCTCCAAAGGCTATGATACAATGCTCGAAGAAGTAGATAACCTTTCTGCTGGACAAAAACAATTACTAACAATAGCTCGTTGTATGACAAGTTCAGCCCCATTATTAATACTAGATGAAGCAACATCATCAGTAGATACTAGAACCGAAGAACTAGTCCAAAAAGCAATGGATAAACTAACTGAGGGCAAAACATCCTTTATAATAGCACATAGATTATCTACAATCAAAAATGCTGATTTAATTTTAGTTATGAACGAAGGAAACATCATTGAACAAGGTAATCACGAAGAATTACTAAAACAAAACGGTTTCTATGCTAAATTATATAATTCCCAATTCGAGAATGTATAAAACAGTATTCTCTAGTTGGAATGAAAGAACCAAGCCAAAAGCTTAGTTCTTTTTTATTAAATATAATATTAGTAACAAAAAAGTCAATTATTATGATATAATATTATAAACATTATAAACAAAAAATCAGGAGGAAATATATGATTAAAGGAAAACCATTTGTAAAGTGGGCTGGAGGAAAAAGACAAATAATAGATAAATTAAAACAATATGTTCCCGATGAGTTTAATACTTATTATGAACCATTTATAGGTGGAGGAGCATTATTGTTTGAACTTTCACCAAAAAAAGCCGTTATTAATGATTGTAATAAAGAACTGATGAATGTATATGAATGTATTAAAGATGAAAAAAAGTTTGAAGCAATGTGCCGAGAATTAAATCATCACGAAACTGAACACTCAGAAGAATATTATTATGAAATTAGAAATTTAGATAGAGATAAAAAGAAATTTAATAAGTTAGCAGACTATAAAAGAGCAGCTCGTACTATTTACTTAAACAAAGCTTGTTTTAACGGTTTATATAGGGTTAATAGCAAAAATGAATTTAATGTACCATTTGGTAAAAAAACTAAGGTAAATACTTATGAAGGCCAAAATTTAGGTATTATTTGTGGATACTTAAATTATAATGACATTAAGCTGTTATCAGTAGATTTTGAAGAGGCAGTAAAAGATGCAACAAAAGGAGATTTTATATATTTTGATCCACCTTATGATTCTGATACATCAACATTTAATAGTTATACCGAAGATGGTTTTGGCAAGGAAGAACAAAAACGCCTTGCCAAAGTATTTAAAGAACTATCTGATAGAGGCTGTTATGTGATGCTTTCTAATCATAATACAGTATTAGTAAATGAATTATATAAAGATTTCAATATTCATATAATTGAAGCAAAGAGAAATATTAACTCTAATGGAAAGAAGAGAGGTAAAGTAGAAGAATTAATTATTACAAATTTTGAAAATAAAAGAGGTTTCATCTAAATAACCAAAGAACCAAGCTCAAAAGCTTAGTTCTTTTTATTATTCCCAAATCATAAACTTAATCAAGGAGTGATACAATGAAAGTCATTATAGATCCCGCTAGGGGAGGAAACGATACCGGAGTAAGTGGGGGAGGAATAACCGAAAAAGATTGGAACCTCACCATATCCAAATACATCTATAATATTCTCAAAAATAACGGCATTGACGTCTACCTAACCAGAACTGAAGACATCGATATTCCCGAAGCCGAGCGGGCTACTAAGATAAAAAACTATGCCGCCTCGTCAAACGATGTTATTGTCATATCCAATCGCCTAAATGAAGGCAAAGACGACGGAGCCGAAATCATCTATCCATTAAGAAGTACTGATAACCTTGCCAAAGCCTTCGCTACTGCCCTTGAAAGTACTGGTCAAAACGTAAACAAATACTACCAACGTCGCCTCCCATCCGACCTTGCCTCCGACTACGATTATATAATAAGAAACACCTCCCCCTACGAAACCCTCATCATAAACTACGGCTATGTCGATAGCCCTGAGGACGATGTAACCCAGTTAAAAAACTATCAAAGCTTAGGTGACGCTATTGCAAGTGCTATCATATCTCGCGTGTCTTCTAGTGGTACTTACACCGTAAAAACCGGCGATACCCTCTACAGCATTGCCAAGAAATATAACGTCTCCGTAAACGCCCTTAAATCCCTTAACAACCTCTCCTCAAATACCCTTAGAGTAGGGCAAAAACTAAAAATACCCTCTAAAGAAACCACCACCCCATCTGCTCCCACCACCCCAAGTACAAATACCTATACCGTCAAAAAAGGTGACACCCTCTATTCCATCGCCCGTGATAACAATACCACCGTCAATACCCTCAAAACCCTCAATAACCTCACCACCACTAACCTAAGTATAGGCCAAACTCTCAAATTACCAACCAAATCATCATCCCCTTCCAGCACCCCCAATACCCTAACATACACCATAAAAAAAGGCGACACCCTCTACGGAATAGCCACCAAATACAATACCACCATCTCCGCTATCAAATCCCTAAACAACTTAGACACCAACACCCTAACCATAGGCAAAACCCTCCAAATCCCTACCACCACTTCCTATACAACCTATACAGTCAAAAAAGGCGATAACCTCTATACCATCGCTCGTACCCATAACACCACTGTAAATAATCTCATTAACCTAAACAACCTCAAAACCACCACCCTCTCTATCGGCCAAACCCTCAAAGTCCCCCTCTAATATCTAAATTTGACAACTTTTGTCGAATAACTTGCACAATAAAAAAAATATGCTATTATATACTTAGGAGGAATAAATATGCCAAGATATATCCTAGCCTTAGATATCTTTGATGATATGCTAAATGACTTAAAAGACATCAAAATAAATACCTATCTAATAAAAGAAAAATAAAAAAAACCCCTTGCAAATACCCCCATTATATGATAAAATTTACTTATATTAAAGTAAGAGGTGAATATAGTGGACACTACCAATAATAAAAGAAAACTAATCCTATCCCTAGTCCTACTAACATCAGTAGTACTACTAGGAACCTTTGCTTGGTACGTATGGTCAAGTAAAGAAAATACCAGTATGAACGTAACAATTGGGGAACTAGCCGATGTAACCTTTAAAACCGGAGCCGATATAAATATAACCAACCTATCTCCAAGTTTTAACTATGATGATGGAGCCCTAACTGAGTTCTCTATAAAGAAAAAGAAGGGCCTAACTACGGAACTAAATACCAATATATATCTAGATATCACTTCCATATCCGATAGCCTCAAATCATCTGCCTTCAAATACGAATTACTAAGTAGTAGTGACGGTAATACTTATAATAATGTAGCTAGTGGTAACTTCCAAGCTGCATCCATAGGTAAACTAAATATAATAACTGATACCCCCCTAGCTGATAATAGAACCTATTATAAACTATATATCTGGATAGATGGTAATGAAGAAAATGATACATCTATGCAATCCAGTAGTATGAAAGGGGTGTTAAATGTTAAAGTAGGTACTCCAACTGCTAACTTTGTAGAGGAGTTAGACGATGGTACCACAGGGGATAGTGGTAGTGGAGTGTATAAAGTAGAACACGACGCTATTGCGAGTGGTGATAGTGCTACGGGTAATAAGATACCAGCTGTAACTGATTATAGGTATTATGGACCTAGTCCTAATAACTATATATGCTTAGATATGGAAGGACAAAGTACTTGTCCTGACAGAGGATTATTTAGAATAATAGGAAGTATTTATGAAGAAAATGCTAAGAAAAATTTACTTAAAGTAATAAAAGCAACACCCCTAACAGATGGCGGTACTACTAGTACATTTAGTTGGGATAATAAATCAGACGGAACATATAGTAATGTATGGTCTAGTACAACAAGTGGAACAAGTAATGGAGCTAATTTAATGCAATTATTAAATGGTATATATTTAACCAGAGGAACAGGAAGTTACTATAATGGAGATAGTACGGCAATAACAGTTAATTTTGGTAGTACAGGGTTAACAGATGTTGCCCAAGATTTAATGAATACTGGGGAAGGTAATAATTTAAGTAAATATTATTTAGGGGGATATGATGATGAAGGATTAATGACAGGGGAAATCTATTTGGCAGAAAGAGGCAAGACAACTAGTAGTGGTAATGCCTTATACTGGGATGGTAAAGTAGGCTTAATGTATCCTAGTGATTATGGATATGCAGCGGGAAATGATTGTGCTACAAATACTGCTTCTTATGATTATGATGTTGAATGCAAAGATAAAGATTGGTTATATATTGACGGTGAGGAATGGACGATGACTCCTGATGCCTCTGGCACGGATGGCGTGTGGCGTGTGTGCGATGGCTTCGCGAACCGCAGCGGTTCGTCCAATCCAATTGCATCTCTCCCCACCTTCTATCTCAAATCAGACATCTCTGTAACAGGGGGAACAGGCACCTCTTCTGATCCCTATATAGTGGAATAAATTTAAGACAATATATATATACTACCCCCCATAGGGTAGTTTTTCTTTACAAACTATAAAAAAATATAAAAAATATTAATTTATATATTGCCAACTTTAAATAACTATTATATAATAACAGTTAGTAAGTATAAAGAAAGAGGTAGTATAATGAAGAAAGCAGTAACCATAACCCTAGTAATAATAATGGTATTACTAATAAGTGGATGTATAAAGAAAAACGAATTAACAGATGGAGAGAAGTTTAAAGAAGAGTACGAAGTATATAACGGAAAATCAACAGATAGTGGTACTTATCTAACCCTAGATATAAAAGAAGATAATATCATAAAATACTCAAATCTAAAAGAAGTAAACCAAATCCTAGATAACGGAACTGGTGTAATATACCTAGGATTTCCCAAATGCCCTTGGTGTAGGAATGCCGTAAAAGAACTATTAGATGCCGCAAGTTCAACTTCCCTAGATAAAATATACTATGTAAATATGCAAAATGAAAGAGATACAATGAAACTAGATGCCAACGGTAATATAGTAACAACAGATAAAGCAAGTAATGAATACTATAAACTAGTAGATAAACTAAAAGATATATTAGATGACTATATAATATATGATACAGAAAATAATGAGCACAATACCGGTACTAAGAGAATATATGTACCCCTTGTCCTCTTCGTAAGAGACGGTGAACTAGTAGGATACCACCAAAATACCGTGGAAAGTCAAACCGATCCTTATGTAGAACTAAACGAAGAACAAGCAAGGGAACTATATAATATATATCAAACTAATATACATAAAGTGTTAAAGGATATGTGTGATGATAAATGTTAAAGAAACCAAGAAATGAAGATTTAATGAATGTCTTTGAAAGAAGATGGAAAGCAAACCATAATAACGATTTACAAGAAGCAAAACAAAGACAAGAAGAATTCAATAAGAAAATGTATGGAGAAAGACCCAAGTATAAACCCTTAACAAATGAAGAAAAATTAAGAGAAATGAATAAAAATATAGAAAATCTAAGACGAAATAATCGCCCTTTCTAAGGAGGAAGTAACACTATGAATATAGATTTATATCAGTATGAGAAAGAACTATGGAATAAAAATATAAACTTAGTAGGAGGAATAGACGAAGTAGGAAGAGGACCCCTAATAGGACCTGTCGTAGCAGCTTGCGTAATATTACCCCAAGACTTCGTATTAGAAGGACTTACGGACTCTAAAAAATTATCCGAGAAGAAAAGAGAAAAGTTCTATGATGTAATTATAGATAAAGCTATAGCCGTAGGAATAGGGCAGGCGAGTGAAAAAATAATTGATGAAATAAATATCTATGAGGCCACTAAGGTAGCAATGAAAGAAGCGGTCCAGAACTGCAAAATAAAACCAGAGCACATCCTCGTAGATGCAATGCCCCTCTCCCTCGATGTCCCAACTACTTCCATAATAAAAGGAGATGCCAAGTCCATAACTATTGCCGCTGCCTCCGTAATTGCCAAAGTAACAAGGGACCGAATGCTCGTTGAACTAGATAAAGAATACCCAATGTATGACTTGAAGCACAACAAAGGGTATGGTACAAAAAAACATATTGAGGCCCTACGGGAGTATGGAATAACAAAATACCATCGCCTAAGCTTTGCCCCCGTTAAAGAGAATAGTTCTAAAATATTACCTTAATACTTATCTAATATTTATAATTTAGCAAACAAAACCCCGAACTCCGAACAAGACCCTCCGAACTTGCACCCGAACCTGCCTCCTAACTCGAACCAGAACCCGCATCCGAACCTTCAGCTTTGAAGGATGCCAGCCAGCTTTAATAATATAGATACCCAAAAAAATGTCACATAACGCTTCATAATAAATGATTATCCTATGTAATTACCTATAATCTAATTACCAAGACCGTGAAGCGTATAGTTTTAAAAAAAAGTTTTGTAAGAAAAAGTAATCTCGCAAAACTTTTTTAAAACTTTCTATATAAACCAACAACCTTACCAACAATAACCGCTTTTTTAACAATAATCGGGTCATACTCAGGATTATCAGTTTGCAGTCTGTCAAAACCCCTCTCATTAAATAATCTCTTAATAGTTGGCAAATTATTCTTATCTAGGGCAACTACCATATCGCCATCCTTAGCCTTTTCACATCTCTTAACAATAACGATATCACCACTAAGAATACCACTACCAATCATATCATCACTAATCTTCTGCATCGCATACACATCAACATCTTCATCTGCCAAATACGTAGGAATAGAGAAAATCTCATTTGGCGTATCAAGTTCAAGCAAGTAATTATCATTGCCTTCCTTAATTAAAGGAACATTAACAACTTCATCACTCTTTGTATCATATTCATTAGGAACCAAAAGTTCAATCGCCTTATTACCATAAGGATTTCTCTTAACATATCCCTTTTCCACAAGGCCCTTCAAATGAACGTGTATAGTCGCCGGAGAGTTAATACCAATAATTTCCCCAATCTGTCTTACAGAAGGTGGATATTTATTCTCCGCATAAAACTTCTTGATAACGGTAAGTACCTCTTTCTGTTTCTTTGTAAGTCCTATTGATTTTGTTCGCATTAAAAATACCTCCCTAATTTTTTCATTTGCTAATATAATAGCACATTTCTTTGTGTTTGTCAAACAAATGTTAAAAATTTATTAAAAGTTTTTCTTCTCCCCGCTCACATTATCTAAGTATTGCCATCTTTTAACCAAATTGCCCATAAATTAAAGGTTTTCAAGCCCCGAATTATGCAGATTTACAAAAACTGCAGGCCTTTTACTACCGAAATTCAAAAACTGCAGACCTTTAATTGTCGAAATTGCAAAACTGCAAGTCTCGAATCACGGATTTTCGAAACCCGCAAGTCTTAAATCACAGATTTACAAAAACTGTAAGTATCAAATCACAGATTTACAAAAACAGTAAGTCTCAAATTGCAGATTTTCAAAAACGGTAAGTCTCAAATTGCAGAATTTGAAAAACTGCTTTACCCCCCCCAAAATAAGGCCAAATAAAAGAGCCCTAAGCGAGCCCTAAGCATATCGCAAAAAAATTCAAAAAATTATCAAAAAATGGTTGACATATAAAAAGTAATAAGTTATAATGTTAGCAGTCACTGAAAAAAACAGTTATAATTAACGTATTGTTATAACAATAATAAAGGAGGAAAACGTATGAATTATAATGAGATACTAATAAAGTATATTGACAACTATCCAACCGATGAACCAATCTTTATCGAGGATATAAAAAAACACTTTGAAAGCGTTATGGAAGAAGAGTTACTAGACAACATTATTAAGGACATCTACGTCTATATAAATAGACTAGTAAAAGCCAATAAAGTAGAGCAGTGTACCAAAGGAGTATACTATAAGGAAACCAAAAATAAAGAAAAGAGCAAGGAAGTAGTTACCAAAAAGACCATAAATAGAAAATATATTAAAGATACAAGCGGTCAAAAAGGATATTATGCAGGAATTCATTTATTTAATGAATTAGGATTAACTAATCAGACATCCACTAAAATTATGATAGTAACCAATGAATGTCCTAATAACAATCACTATAAGAATAAAGGTTTAGGAGTAACCATTAAAAGACCTAAAATAATTATCGATAATGATAATTGTAGATACCTAAAACTATTTGATGTCTTAATAAATAGAGATAATGTCGAAATAGAAGTCTCAAAACAACGCGAAAAAGAAATTATCTATAAATATATTAAAGATAACAAAATTGAAATGGAAAGACTTTTTGAGTATGCCAATAAACTATACAATTTAAAACCTATTGAAAAATTATACAATATAAGTGGAGAAGAGTAGAACAAAGAATAGGGTGGAATGAGACGTAAATTACCCATTAAATAATTTACCTTGATAAGTATCCCTTCGTACCATTTCCTTATCAATATCATTCATAACACTGACCTTTTTAACAATCCACTTTGGAGAAATAAGATTATCACTATCAGCATCAGATATAGTGCGGTGAATAACTATCTTAGGATTTAATACTTCAAGCTGTCTAATTACAATATCAATGTATTCATCTTTAGATAAAATTTTAATATTACCCATATTATATAACTTTTCCAAAGGAGTATCTTTGAGGACCATTAAAGTATGAAATTTAACCCCTTGAATATCAAGCGTATTAAGAAATTTAGCACTTTCAATCATCATATCAGTAGTCTCATTAGGAAGCCCATTAATAAGGTGAACAACAACATTAATATCCCTATCCCTAAGCCTTTTTACGCAAGATGTAAATTCCTGCAAAGAGTGACCACGGCCTATAAATTTCCCTGTCTCTTCCCAAATACTTTGCAATCCCAGTTCCACTACAATATAATATTTCTTACTAAGATATTCTAAATAATCAAGAACTTCATCACTTATACAATCACACCTTGTTGCAATCGCAAGGCCCATAACATCAGGTAAAGAAAGAATAGCCTCGTACTTTTCTTTTAATACAGGAAGAGGAGCATAAGTATTACTTCGAGCTTGAAAGTAGCCAATATATTTCCCATCTGGCCATTTTCTGTCCATAAATTCTTTAACTTCATAAAACTGTTTTACTAAGGAGTGGGAAACATTCCCAGCAAACTCTCCACTCCCACTCTTTGAACAATAAATACACCCCCCATATCCCTTCGTGCCGTCTATATTAGGACAACTAAACCCCCCATTAAGACTAATTTTCTTTATTCTAAAACCAAAGTTAGTTTTATAAAAATAGTTAAGAGTATGATACCTCTTGTTATCTAAACTATATTTAAACATAAAAATCACCAAAAATATTCTATCATACAACTAAATTTTTCGCAAATAAAATGAACAAAAAGCCAAATTGACCGAAAATGATAGAAAAAGAAACGGATGTGAAACAAATGAAAGTAGCAATTTATACCCTTGGATGTAAAGTCAACATATATGAAAGCGAATACGTCACCGGAGAATTAATCAAAAACGGTTACACTATCGTGGACTGGGACGAAATAGCCGATGTTTATATAATAAATACTTGCAGTGTTACAAATGAGGCTGATAAAAAAGATCGCAAAATAATAAATGGAGCTCTAAAAAAGAACAAAGACGCCATTATAGTAGTAATGGGTTGCCACGTACAAGCCGGTTTTCCCATTACCGGAGCCAACATTGTAATAGGCAATAAAGATAAGTCAAGAATAGTAGAACTAATCGAAGCTTACAAACAAGATAAACAAAATATAACACAAATATATGATTTAACAAGTGCTGACTTTGAAGATATGCAAATAACAAACTTCAATAAACATACCAGAGCCTTTGTCAAAATCCAAGACGGTTGCAATGCTTTCTGTACATATTGCATAATCCCCTATGTAAGAGGACCCCTTAGAAGTAAGGACGAAGATAAAGTAATCAAAGAAGTAACATCCCTTACTAATAAAGGCTTTAAAGAAATAGTTTTAACCGGAATACATACAGGAAGATACGGAATAGATAAAAATACCAACCTTTACCATCTCTTAACACAGTTAGTAAAAATACCTAACCTATATAGAATAAGACTGTCATCCATAGAAATAAATGAAATAACCGAAGAAATAATACAACTAATTAAAACAAATCCCATTATGGCTAAACATCTTCATATCCCCCTTCAATCAGGAAGTAACAATATATTAAGAATGATGAATAGAAAGTATGATGTAGACTATTACATAAATAAAATTAGTGACATAAGAAGAGAGATACCCGAAATTTCTATTACCACAGATTTAATACTAGGCTTTCCAGGTGAAACAGAAGAAAACTATAAGGAAACTTTAGACACCCTAAATAAAATAAAGTTCACCAAAATACATACCTTTCCATATTCAAGAAGAAAAGGAACATCTGCCGATAAAATGCCAAATCAAGTAGATGGAAAAATAAAAAAAGAAAGAGTGAAAGAAGTATTAGAACTATCAAATAAATATGAACAAGAATACTATACAAATAATCTAAATAAAGAATACGAAATATTAACCGAAGACCATAAAGATAAAACAATAGGATATACAACTAACTATATTCCCGTAGTACTTCCTGTTCATAGACCAAATAACCAAGTAGTCAAAGTATCTTTAACTAAATTAGATGAAATAACAAATCAAATTTTTGGAGAAGTAAAAGAAGAAATAGTAACCAAGTAAATCAATCGTCTAAAAAATATAAATTCTTACCCCGATAGGGCCAAAAAAATACCAAAAAGCACTAACTAACATTGATTGCCCCCCAAAATTGTGATAAAATGTATTTTAGGAAGAGTGATAAAAATGAATAAAAGCGAATACAATGAAAGTTCAATAAAAATATTAGAAGGCTTAGAAGCCGTCAGAAAAAGACCTGGAATGTATATAGGTTCCACCGATAAGAGAGGTCTACATCATCTCGTTTGGGAAATAGTTGACAACTGTGTTGATGAAGCCCTAAACGGCTATGGCGATTACATAAAAATAGTAATGCACACAGATGGCTCTATAAGTGTAACTGACCGCGGACGTGGAATACCAACCGGAATGCACCCATCTGGAAAATCAACCCCTGAAGTAATATATACAGTGCTTCACGCTGGTGGCAAATTTTCTGACGGTGGATATAAAGTATCAGGTGGACTTCACGGAGTAGGGGCAAGTGTTGTAAATGCTCTAAGTAGTTATATGGAGGTAACAACTCGCCGTAATAAAGAAGAATACTATATAAAGTTTAGTGATGGTGGAAAAGTAGAAATTCCCCTTACTAAGATAGGTCCAACTACCAAGACGGGAACTACCGTAAAATTTAAACCAGACAGTACCATTTTTTCTGATACCAATTTCAGTTATTCCACAATATGTGAAAGAATGAGAGAATGTACTTTCTTAATAAATGGCCTCACAATTGAAATAATAAATGAAAATGACGGCAGAAGTGAAAAGTATCAATATCAAAATGGCTTAGAAGCATTCTGTAACTATTTAAACGAAGACAAAACAACTCTTCACGATATACTCTGTTTTGAAGGAATTAAAGACAAGATAAAAGTAAATGTCGCACTACAATATACAGATAACTATTCCGAAAATATAATATCCTTTGTAAACAATGTAAAAACATCTGATGGAGGTAGTCACGAAGTAGGCTTTAAAACAGCTATAACCAAAGTATTAAATGATTATGCAAAAGAGAACGGCTTTCTTAAAGGAAAAGACAAAAATTTTGAAGGAACTGACGTAAGAGAAGGTTTAACAGCAATCATTGCCGTTCAAATACCTGAGAGCATTCTTCAATTTGAAGGCCAAACAAAGTCCAAACTAGGAACACCAATTGCTCGTAGTGTTGTTGAAGCCATTACAACTGAAAAATTAAAATTCTTTCTGGAAGAAAATAATACCGTTGCAACAAATATTGTAACAAAAGCTCTAAAAGGAAAAGAAGCTCGTGAGGCCGCCCGCAAAGCAAAAGAAGAAACAAGAAAAGGCAAAGATAAGAGTAAACTAGAAAAAATATTAAGTGGTAAATTAACTCCCGCTTTAAGTAAAAAATGGGAGGAAAAAGAACTATTTATTGTTGAGGGAGACTCTGCCGGAGGCTCTGCAAAACAAGGAAGAGACCGTAGAACTCAAGCTATATTACCCCTTAGAGGAAAAGTCATAAATACAGAGAAAGCTAAAATAGAAGATATATTTAAAAACGAAGAAATAAATACACTTATTCATACTATAGGTGCTGGAGTAGGAAACGATTTTGAAATAAAGGATGCCCATTACGGAAAAGTCATTATAATGACCGATGCCGATGATGATGGTGCCCATATTCAGTGTTTACTACTAACATTCTTTTATAGATATATGCGTCCACTTATTGAAGACGGTCGCCTATTTATAGCAATGCCACCGTTGTATAGAGTATTTTCTGCAGGAAAAGAAAAATATCTCTGGAGTAATGAAGAATTAAAGAATTACACAAAAGGAAAGTCAAACTACAAAATACAAAGATACAAAGGATTAGGAGAAATGAATGCAGACCAATTATGTGATACAACAATGGATCCTAAAACAAGAAGTTTAATAAAAGTAAACATAACAGATGCTGCTCTTGCTGAAAAAAGAGTAAGTGTCCTTATGGGAGATGCAGTTGAACCAAGAAAAAATTGGATAAATGAAAATGTAGAATTTTCTCTCGAAGATGCGTATAAAATATAGGATGTATATAAAAACAAGATTTTCCTTATATAAATAGTTCAGAATACTCATCTTTAAAGATGAATAAGTTATCCCAATGAATAAGTTATCCCATAAAACTCCCTTATATAAAATATATAGATATATAGAATAATAGAATATATAAAAAAGTAAGGTTGCAGGAACCTGAATATATGCTTGCAGAGATGATATACCATATATCGTTGAACCAAGAATTGACTGAAATTTTACCACATTTTTTGCAAGAATAGCTTCAATTCAAAATAAGCAAAATGAAACATTAAGGTAGAGTTAGTTTACACATTACTAAAAAATATAAAAAAATAATAATTATAAATTTTTCCAGTAATTGTAGCTATTTTGCCTTAAATTATCTTGCAAAAAATGTCAAATTTGTGTAAAGTACCTAGTCAAACCCCAAAAATGATGATATACTGAAATAGAAATGATAGAAAGAGGATAAATATATCATTTCATTAATACGAAAGTGGGGAATAATATGGGAAAAGCGAGTAAATTTATGAAAGTATTTATAGTTATATGTATGACCATTACACAATTATCGCCTACCATTAGTGTGTTTGCAGATACAACCACTATGCAAGATGTAGACGTAAATGTTGATGTAGTTAACGATAACTATATAATTACAACCACAGATTTAGTTGTAAATCCAGAAGAAACCTATAGTATTGATTTAGTTGCTGAATTTATATACCAAAATGGTGAAGTTATCTATGCAAACGCTGATAAACCATATACTATTCAAAACATATTGGGTAGTGAGTTATTAGCGGGATATAAAATTAGTAATTTCAGTTCTATAGTAAGTACACTAGGATTTAACAATTGGACAGATGGTTATGCGTACCAAGAGGAAGATGGAGAAACCATATACTATAATGGTACATATAAGTTTACAGTTACAATTAAAAATAATGAAAATGAAGAAATAAGCGTAGTAGAAACAACTAATGAGATACAAAGCGATACATCAGAAAAGACTGGGTATACATACTATGCTTATGAAACAAATGATGGTGTAGTTGGTAATATAACAAATGACCAAGAACCAATTAATGTAAGTGGAACTACAGGAACAATAACATTATATGGAAACCTCTATGAACCAAATGATACTCCAAATACTACATATAAAGTAAATGGAACAGGGTATGATGAGAGTAAAATTTATACAAACTATCAACTATTTAATGAAGATGGGGTAGTAACATATAGTTTTGAAAATAAACTACCAGGAACGTATACATATAATGAAGTAGTTACCCTAATGAAAGAAGACGGAACTAGTATTTCTTATCCAAAAGTTTTAAAATTTAGATACGGAACAAATCTAGATGGCATTCTTTCAAACGAAGAATATACATTTAAAGACAGCCTACTAATAACAGAAGGTTCATATAATAGTGCAATAAAAACCCGAAAAGATTTAGTAGACTATGTAATAAACACTATAAATAATAATAACTATAACGTATCCATAGTTAATACATCAAACATAAATGTATACGATACATCAGCCCTAACAACTGATGATAAATTAGTAATAACATCAACAACTGATGAAAGCTATAATGAAACTTATAATGTCATAGTAAAATATGATTATGATAACGATGGACAAGTTACATATTCTGACTTAGAAAATATTATTAATGAAAAACTTGGAAACAAAGAAGTCTCAAAACAAACAAATTTAGGAGATACATCTCAAAATCCAACTAAGGACACCATAACAAATGTCCAAAAGAAAATAGATAATGTTACAAATATTACTGAACCAACTAGTCCAATAGAAATAACTACTCCTAGTACAAGTGAAGTAATAAACGGCAACGAAGTGCGAGTAACCTACAAATTAACCGGTAAAACAGATACAATTTCAGGAATAAATGGAACGCTAAATTATGATAAAGAATATCTAACCCTAACGGATGTTCTTGTGGGAGACAACATATTAGGAGCAATAAATAACCAAACCGGACAGTTTCAATATGTTGGTAATATTAATGATGGCGATATCATAACTGTTGTATTTAAAACTAAAAAGTCAATTGATAGTACAAGCATAACCATAAATGATTTAGAAATAAATAAATATGATTATACTTATAATTTAACAAATAATTCAAATTTAACATCAAATATAAAAATAGCAAAATCAAACAATGCTTATTTAAAAACCCTAACTATTAAAGAAGCAGAGATAAATTTTCAAAAAGATGTATTTGAATATAACATAACAATACCAACTGATGTAAATAGTTTAACAATAGACTATGATACTGAAAATAGTATGGCAGGAATTGAATATAACAGTGGAGACAATGGTGACTTTAAGGTAAATGAAACCAAAACTCTCTATATAAAAGTTGTAGCCGAAGATGGAGTTACTGAGCATACTTACAAAATAAATGTAACAAAGAAACAATCAAATGATAATAATATAAGTGATATTAAAACCGATAAAGGTAATTTAAATTTTGAAGAAAATAAACAAAGTTATAATGTAGATGTTGATGCCAACACAGATCACCTAGACTTAGATATAATACTTAGAAATAATAAAGCAACATACACCATACTCGGAAATAGTAACTTTAAGGCAGGATTAAACCTTATTACTATAAGAGTAGTTGCTGAAGATGGAACAATAAAAGAGTATTACATTAGTGTTAATAAAGCATCATCAGGAGTGCAACAAACAAATGCACCCGTAACTACTAATAACGGTACCAATCAAAATCGTACCCAAAATCAAAATGTTACCGAAGAAGTAGTAGAAACTAAAACCGAAGACATCCAAAAGTATACAAACGTTGATGATGACGATAAAACAACTAAAAAAGACAAAACAAAGATTAACGAAGAGGATGCAGGAATTTCTCATATTATAATAATTATTTTAATACTACTTGTAATTGCCGGTTTAATATATTTGATATTTAAAGATGATGAGGACGAAAAAAAACAAAAATAAGAAACCATAAACTGATATAATTTCCGTTTCTATTCTTAGAAAATGAATAACTCAGTTTGATGAGTTTCTTTTTCTTTGTATAATAGGCAGTTCTTCGCCAAAATTGAAGTTAAAATTTATAATTTAATATGTATTGACAATATTACTAGGCTGTGATAACATTTATACGTAAGGAAGTGAACCCCTGTTTAGAGGATATAAGTTTAAAATTTCTCTTGATAAGTAGCAAATAAAATTTATAAATAAGGCATTTGATGATAGTAGATAAGTATAAGTAGGATATATAAATCATTATCTAGATAAAATGATGAATAATGGTTATGCAACAGTTTATACTAATATAAAGTATTATGCTAGTATTTCAAAAAAAAGAAACTTATTTTTTAAAAAAAATATAAAGTATAGCAATAAATAGTTCTCTATTAAGTTTAAATAGTGGCTATACAAAACTATTTATAAAATAAGTAGATATCCTTAAATTTAAGAGTAAATATATTATAATAATTATAATATAACAGTTGTATATAAAAATGAGTAGCACTGTAACATATAACCAAGTTTATAAGAAAAATGAAGTTACCAAAGTTATAATAAGTAAAAATTAGAGATTATATAAATATATAAATATATAAATATATAAATACGAAAGGAAGTGCATAGCGGATGTTTGAATTAGTATCAAAATTTAGCCCTAGTGGTGATCAGCCAGAAGCAATAAAAAAATTAGTAGATGGAATAAAAAATGGGGAGAAAGAACAAGTATTACTTGGAGCAACCGGAACCGGAAAAACATTTACAATAGCAAACGTCATAAAAGAAGTAAATAAACCAACTCTAGTTTTAGCACACAATAAAACTCTTGCTGGACAATTATATTCCGAATTTAAAGAACTTTTTCCAAATAATCACGTTTGTTATTTTGTTTCATATTATGATTACTACCAACCCGAAGCTTATGTGCCAAGTACTGATACCTATATAGAAAAAGATAGTAGTATAAATGATGAAATAGACGAATTAAGGCACTATGCAACTTCTTCTTTAATATCAAATAAAGACGTAATAGTTGTTTCTTCTGTATCTTGCATATATGGAATAGGTGAACCAGAAGAATACAAAAATAAAATGTTAACACTTGCAACAGGAGAAGAAATAGAAAGAGATTATGTGCTAAAAAAATTAGTAGATATGCTTTATGAAAGAAATGATATCGATTTAAAAAGAGGAACTTTTCGTGCAAAAGGTGATGTCATAGAGATAATACCAGCATCAGAAAGAAAAAGCGGTATAATGGTAGAATTTTTTGGTGATACCATAGATAGAATAAGTGAGTTTGATACCCTAACAGGGAAAATAATAAGAAATAAAAAATCAGTGAGTATTTTTCCTGCCTCTCACTTCGTAACTAGTGATGAGAAATTAGAAAAAGCCATTCAAAATATCAAAGAAGAATTAGAAGAACGATTAAAATATTTTAAAGAAAATAATAAACTAATTGAAGAACAAAGATTGCGAGAAAGAACCAATTATGATATAGAAATGCTTAAAGAAACAGGCTTTTGCAGTGGTATAGAAAATTATTCTCGTCATATAGCACTAAGAAAAGAAGGAGAAACACCAACCACTTTAATAGACTTCTTTGGAAAAGATTTCCTACTAGTAATAGATGAATCACACGTTACTCTTCCTCAAGTAAAAGCAATGTATAATGGGGATCGAGCTAGAAAACAAAATCTTGTAGATTACGGCTTCCGTCTCCCATCCGCTCTTGATAATAGACCACTAAAGTTTTCTGAATTTGAAGAAAAATTAAATGACGTAATATATGTATCTGCAACTCCAGGAGATTATGAAATGGAAAAAGTCCATAATAAAGTAGTAGAACAAATAATAAGACCAACGGGCTTGCTAGATCCAACTATTGAAGTAAAACCAACCAAAAATCAAATCGATGATTTAGTTGAAGAAATAAATAAGCGAATAGAACAAAATGAACGCGTCCTTATAACAACCCTAACCATAAGAATGGCTGAAGAGTTAACTGATTATTTAAAAAATATTGATATAAAAGTAGCATATCTTCATAGTGAGGTAAAAACTCTTCAAAGACTAAAAATAATCCACGATTTACGTTGTGGAATATATGATGTAGTAGTAGGAATAAACCTTTTAAGAGAAGGAATAGACATTCCTGAAGTATCTCTAATAGCCATAATGGATGCTGATAAACAAGGATTTTTAAGAAGTACTAGAAGTTTAATTCAAACAATCGGTCGGTGTGCTCGAAATAGCAAAGGTCACGTTATAATGTATGCCGATACCATAACTGATAGTATGAATGAAGCCATAACCGAAACAAAAAGAAGAAGAACCATTCAAGAAGCATATAACAAAACGCACGGAATAACTCCAAAAACTATTATGAAAGAAATTCGTGATATTATAAGTAATGAAGATAGCACCAAAGAAAAAGAACAAAAAACAGTTCTAACTAAGGCTGAAACACAGAAAATGATAGCAAATTTAACTAAAGAGATGAAAGAAGCTGCCAGTCGACTTGACTTTGAAAAAGCCACAGAATTAAGAGATATTATATTTGAATTAAAATCAAATTAAGATAATATCTCTTTTTCTTTCAAAAAAAGTTAAAAGATAAAACAAATGTATTGACAAATGACTAAAATAGTAATACAATATACAAGCAAGTTTAAAGATGAGGCCCCCAAAGAGGTCAATACAATAAGGAGGAAATAAGTATGAAAAATATTAAAGACGAAGCTATGGAAAAAGAACAAGAATTGATAAAAAATATAAATAACTTAAATAATAGCATTAATAAAAAGAAGACTGACATTGAAGAATTAGAAGTTACTCCAAAGATGAAACACATAAGAGAACAAATAAAAGTATTAAAAGAAAAAAAAGATTTAATGAAAAAAGATGCCAGAAAAGATACAACTTTTATGTCAACTAATGAAATAATTCTATCCCTAGGAGTAGCCCTTATGATTACATCTCTAATCGTCATTTTTCTGAAACATCCCGTCCTATACATAGCAATTATTGCTCCGACAACCATTGGCACTATCAAATTTCGTGAAAATATTAAATGGATTTTCAAATATTTTATAACAGATGTAAAAATGAATAGATTGTCAGTAATTAATAATATACTCACTAAAATAAGAAAAAAGACAACCAAAAGAATGACAAAATCACATTATAAAGATTTATATAGGTATGAAAAAGATAAAGAGTTGTATGTAAACGAGTTGGTAGAATTAAAAGCAATAAAAATGGAAATATATAATAAAAACAAGGAAAAAAATAAAGACGAAACTACCCTAGAAAAAACAATTAAACTCATAGACGCCATATCAATTAATAAAAATTTTAAGAAGAACATAGAAGATATTAATAATGTAGTACTTATGTTAAGCGAATATATTAAAACCCTAGACATACCAGTTCAATTAGAATTAACAGAAAGAATAGCCTTTCACTATGAAAATGCTATCAAGTTAGCTATAGATAATGGTGACTTAGATAAAATGACGCTTAGAACAATTCATCATTCCTATATAACTAATATTTTACTTAACAATGGATTATCTGTAAAAGAAATAAAAGAAACAAAAAATATAATGGATACCCTTACCAAAACATTAAAAAAAGAACCAGCTAAATTAATGGTAAGAACCAAACAGAGGTAAAAATGAAAGAAACAAAAATCAAAAAAATCCTAAAAAAAATAATTTTTAAACCAAATATAGTAGCAGAAAATCAAAACTTACCATTACCTGAAATAAAAACACCTCATCAAACTACAGTTGAAGATGTAGTAACTTCATTGAAAAATACCCCAATATATTCACCGAAAGCAACTGAAAGCATTGATACAATAAATAAAATACGTACACTTGCAACAAGTTCGCCATTAGATAAACAAACAAAATTTCAAAATATACTTCTTTTAATAGACACAATTTATTTAGAAGGAACATTTTCTGAAAACATAAGATATTTGGATGAAATTACTAAGCAAATTTTTGAGACAGGTAGAAATTTTGATATTAAAGAGCAAGAACAAATAGAGACTAAAATAACTGAAAAATATCAAGAAGCAATACAGGAGGCAGTTTTAAATAAAGATTTTGAAGAAAAAATATTAAGACAAATACCAAAAAAATATATAATAAATATCTTTATGCAAAGAGTTTTAGACGATACTACCGATCCCTATGAATTCGTAACAAAAAAAATACATATAGAACATACAAAAATGAAAATACTGGGTCATCACTAGTATTTTTTCTTTTTCAAAAACCTTGCATTTAAATTTAAGTTATGATATCATTATATTATAAAAATAAAGAGGTGACTAAGAGTGAAAGACCAAACCGATAAAAAAAATATGTATTATATAATAATGCTTGTAATGACATTAATAATAATGCTAATAGGAGTAACATTTGCTCTCTATGGAATACTAAAATCAGCCAAAGAAGGCTCCACTAAATTATATACCGGTAAAATAGAAATCAATTACAAAGACGGAACATATATCAAAAATCCCAACTTATGGCCAACCACTGAGCCATCATTTACAGTAACATCTGACAAAATATATAAAAATAACTTTTCTGTAATAAGCAGTAGCACCATTGACCAAACAATAGATGTAAAACTAAATATAAATATTAACGAATTCTCCAAAGACACCATAAAATACTCACTATATAATTCCAAAGGAGATAAATTAAATACTGGCACCGTCCCAAATACCGGTAGCATAACCATCTTATCAAATAACTACCTAGCCAAAGATGCCGTTGCCGATTACACACTAATAATATGGTTAGATGAAAAAAATTATAATCAAAATAGCGAACAAGGAAAAAAACTTCAAGCCACCATTGAAGTAAATGCACAGCAAATCAAGTACTAAGATTTGCTTTTTTCTTCTCTTTATGGTATAATACCTTCCTGCTAAGGAGGAAAAATATGAAAATTGACGTAGAAAAACTAAAACCATTGGAACATGGTGAAGGAAAGTTCGGAAAATGCTATATATTAGATGAAGGAACTATCTATAAAGAATTCAAACCAGATATAGAAGAAGAACTAATAATTTGTGAAGAAAATTTACTACCACTCGTTGGTAAAGAAAACGAAACATTCATATTACCTAGATACTTAAATTGTGAAGATGACATCTTACTCGGATATACTATGAGATACATAAATGCTCCCTGTTTAAAAAGGTTGGGTCATAACATATCCCTATCAAAACTAGCCCTTGCCACCCCTCAGGTATACCAAGATATAGAAAATTTATCTAATAAAAAAATAATATCAGCAGATGTAAGCGATAGAAATATACTATTTAATGACAATATCCATATAATAGATTCCGATTTCTATACTTTAGGCGACAATATCGATAAAATATTACTTGAAAACAGAAAAAATTATAACCAAGCCATACTATCATATATATGTGAAACAAGTATGACCAAAAATGAAATAGAAGAATTTATTATGAATGACTTTTACCTAAAATATTTATATAATCTTCTCGAAAGAGGAGGCTCTAAAGAAGCAATGATTGGGTTTCTTACCACTCTAAAAATAAAAATAAGCGAATATGCAGGAAAAGAAGTAGATAATCTAAAAGACGTATATAAAATACTAAAAAAATAATTTAGTATTTTTTTTTCTCACTAAACATATATTTAACTAGAAAGGAATGATAAAATGGAAACACTAAAAGTATCATCAAAGTCAAACCCAAGTTCAGTAGCAGGAGCCTTAGCCAACGTTTTTAGAGAAAAAGACAGTGTAGAAGTGCAAGCCGTAGGAGCCGGAGCCCTCAATCAGGCCATAAAAGCCATAGCAATTGCCCGCGGTTTTGTCGCTCCCACCGGAAAAAATCTCGTTTGCATCCCCGCATTTACAGATATAACTATCGACGGAGATGAACGAACAGCTATAAAATTAATTGTAGAGGCCAAATAACCTCTTTTTTTCATATAATTGCCCATTCCCAAATATAGGAAAAACATACTATATAGGGAAGGGAGAAAAAATGAATAATTTTGAGGAATTTTTTAATATGTCGCCAGCCGGTGATATGAATTATATGACAAATATAAATAAAATGATGACCGATATGAATTACCAAAACCTGCCCACCCAAATGCCCTACCAGCCAAATTCAGCAAGCACCGCCCCATCTTTAGCCAATCCCGATATCGGCTTCAAACGCGGAAATATGTTTAACAATCTCTATGAAGAGTACAAAGGATATACACCCGCTTCGCTGAGCCCTACGGGAGCCCAAGAAAGAGAATTAAATGCCTTAAGAGAACTAAAATTTGCCCTAGTAGATTTAGATTTATACCTAGATACACATCCAAATGATACCGAAACAATCAATATTTATAACACATACCTAAATGAAGAAAAAAGATTATGCAATGAGTATGAAAGAAAATATGGCCCCCTAACCCTAGACAGCCCCTATCTCCTAAATAGAACGTGGCTTTGGGCTGAAGGAAAATGGCCTTGGGAGGAGAGAATATAATGTGGAAATATGAAAAAATGTTACAATATCCCGTAAATATAAAAAAGAAAAATTTAAAATTTGCTAAATATCTAATTACCCAGTATGGAGGCAGTGCCGGCGAGTTAGGAGCAGCCCTAAGATATCTAAACCAAAGATACACAATGCCAGATAGTAGGGGAAAAGCACTACTAACCGACATTGGAACTGAAGAACTAGGCCACGTCGAAATGATATCAGCAATGGAATATCAACTATTACAAGGAGCAACGCCCAAAGAATTAGAAGAAGCCGGACTAGGAGGCAACTATGCAGAACACAGAACATCGCTATATCCAACCGACGCAAACGGAGTACCATTTACAGTATCATATTTCGCAACAACCGGCGACCCCATTGCCGATTTATCCGAAGATATGGCTGCCGAACAAAAAGCAAGAGCCGTATATGAAAGCCTAATAAACTTAACAAATGACCCCGATATCGTTGGACCACTCCTTTTCCTAAGACAAAGAGAAGTAATACACTTTAATAGATTTAAAGAATTATACGATTACTACAAAAAAACAAAAAAATAACAAAGAATTTTCTCAATACGGGAAAATTTTTTTATAATCAGCTCCCCATAGGGCCAAAAAAAACTATTGAAAATATCCCCATCCTATGATAAAATAATATTAAAGTGCGGAACGTTCTTAACTGAAAAGGTTAAGCACTAAGAATTCTCTTAGGA
>SAMEA104315424__coassemble_518_pt1 | contig 29218 bp, 27 predicted proteins | sample SAMEA104315424__metabat2_high_PE_039 | metagenome-assembled genome bin SAMEA104315424 (sample SAMEA104315424) | gut metagenome | biome: Monkey gut; feature: monkey-associated habitat; material: faeces | place: China | collected 2013
GAACTAGAACGAAGTGGAATAAAGAAAAATTGTGTGACAATCATTACGCAGGTCGAAGTAAGCAAATACGACGACGCCTTTCACAACCCAACTAAACCTGTAGGAATGTTTTATACCCAAAAAGAAGCCAAAAAAATAGCTGATGAAAAGGGATATAAGTTTGTCGAAGACGCTGGACGAGGTTACAGGAGAGTTGTACCATCTCCAAAACCCGTCCGCATCATTGAAGAAGATGTAATAAATGATCTCATCGACGAAAACAACGTAGTCATAACCGCTGGCGGAGGAGGCATCCCCGTCATAAAAGAAAACGGAAGTTATAAAGGAGTAGACGCTGTCATCGACAAAGACTTTGCCGCTAGCTTACTAGCCCGTCAAATCAAGGCTGATGTCCTTCTCATCCTAACATCCGTAGATAAAGTTTATATAAATTATGGCAAAGAAAACGCTAAAGGTGTTAAATCAATGAGTTTAGATAAAGCCACAGAATATATAAATCAAGGCTATTTCGCCAAAGGAAGTATGCTTCCCAAAGTCGAAGCCAGTTGTGAATTCGTCCAAGAAAGCCCTAAGAAAAAAGCCATCATTACATCACTAAATAATGGATTAAATGCCTTAAGTGGCAAAACCGGTACAATAATTACACAAAAGGGGGATGGAAAGAAAAGGAGGATAGAAATGGCTAAGGCAAAAAATAAGAAATTTGTCTTATCATCATTCTCAATAATATTACTAATCATAATATTCTTGGGATTGATAACCCACTTCCTACCATCGGCTTCCTTTGTAAATGAGGAAATAGTTAACGGTAGTGGAGTAGTTGCAGCATCCCTATCTGATATCTTACTTGCACCAATACTAGGATTTAAAGATGCCATAGATGTCTGCATATTCATATTCATTTTAGGAGGTTTCCTAGCCATCGTAAACGGAACAGGAGCCCTTGAAACAGGAATAAAAGTACTTATCAAAAAGATGAAAGGAAAAGAACTTTGGCTAATCCCAATACTAATGTTTATCTTTTCGATAGGTGGTACAACTTACGGAATGCTCGAAGAAACAGTCGGATTTTACGCTCTACTATCAGCAACAATGGTAGTAGCCGGAATGGATACCATAATCGCATCCGCCATCGTTTTACTCGGTGCCGGCGTCGGTGTACTCGGATCCACCATAAACCCATTTGCCGTTGGTGTGGCAATTGACGCCCTACCCAAAGGCATCGAAGTAAATCAAGGCCTAATAATCGGTCTCGGAGTAGCCCTTTGGATAGTGTCTTACGCTATTGCGACTGCCTTCGTTATGGCCTATGCAAAGAAAGTAAAAGCTGATAAAGGGTCAACTTTCCTATCATTACGTGAACAAAAAGATATGGAAAAAACATACCTAAAACCAGCAGAAAAAGATAAAGAAACCAAATTAACCGGTAAACAAAAATTTACCCTTGTCCTATTCGGAATAACTTTCCTAATAATGATAATAGGATTTATTCCTTGGGATAGCTTTGGAATAAACATATTCCTAGATACAACCGGAAAATTAACCGGTAACCCACTCGGTTGGTGGTATTTCCAAGAAGCATCACTTTGGTTCTTCATAATGGCTATAATAATAGGTGTTGTAAATAGGGATAGTGAACCAAAATTCGTAAGTACCTTCGTAAACGGTGCTGCCGATATGATGGGAGTAATCCTAATCGTAGCCGTTGCTCGTGGAGCTTCAGTATTAATGACAACTACTCACTTAGATAACTACATAATATATAACGCAGCCGAAGCCCTAAGACATCTGCCACCAGTACTATTTGCCCCACTAGATTACTTACTACACATAGTACTATCAATATTAGTACCATCTTCATCAGGATTAGCAACCCTATCAACCCCAATTATGGGACCACTTGCTCACGAATTAGGTTTCAGTGTCGAAACAACAATAATGATATTCGTAGCTGCCAATGGACTAGTAAATCTAATCACTCCAACTTGTGGTGCAATAATGGGAGGACTTGCTCTTGCTAAAGTAGAATACTCAACTTGGTTCAAATGGGCTATCAAAGTAGTAGCAGTCTTAGCTCTAGCTTCAATGATAATATTAACAGTATCTATGGTTGCCCTTTCCTAATAATAGGATAATAAAGAGTAAAATAAAGTTTTCAAACCCGAAAACTTTATTTTTTTGCCATTTTTTCTCAAAATACCTATCCAAAACCAAGTACTTATGATATAATTAAGAACATAAGAAAGGTAGTGATAAAAAATGGCAACACCACATAATGAAGCCCAAAAAGAAGATATATCCAAAAACGTAATTCTAACAGGAGACCCCAATAGGGCCACATTCATAGCCCAAAACTATTTAGAAAACTATAAATGCGTAAATAAAGTAAGAGGAATTTATGCCTATACCGGATATTATAAAGGAGTAAAAGTAACCATAATGGCCCACGGAATGGGTATACCAAGTATGGCTATATACAGTTATGAACTATATAAATTCTATGACGTAGAGAACATAATAAGAATAGGAACAGCCGGATCTTATACCAAAGACCTAAATGTACTAGATTTACTATTAGTAACATCATCATATTCACAGTCCACTTATGCCGAAGCCTTTGACGGAAGTACAGCTCACGAAATAAATGCAAACGAAGACCTAAATAACCATATAAGAAATGAGGCCCAAAAAGAAAACCTAACCCTAAAAGAAGGAAAAGTCCATAGCAGTGATGCCTTCTATACAACTAGCGAAATCTATCAAAAAATGAATGAAGAAAAACACCTTTTGGCCGTGGAAATGGAAAGCTATGCCCTTTTCAAAAATGCTGAACACTTTGGCAAAAAAGCCAGTTGTATTCTAACCATATCCGATAGCTTTATAACCAAAAAAGAATTAACCAGCAAGGAAAGAACCGAAGCCCTTGACCAAATGATAAAATTAGCCCTAAATACCATCATAAACTGTTAATAACACCTTGCAATTTTTCAAAAACTGCAATAAAAACTATGCAGATTTTCAAAAAAATAAGTTTAAAAACTGCAAAACAATATATACTATTCATAAGGAGGAAGTAAAATGGATTATCAAAAAATAGATATGGGAGCCTACGATTTACATATCGTAAATACCACCAAATTCAAAACCGTTACGGTCGATATATGTTTCCGTAGACCCCTAAAAAAAGAAGACATCAGTAACAGAATAATTCTTAAAGATGTGCTACTAAATTCAAATCAAAACTATAAAACCGAAACCGAATTAATAAAAGAAAGTGAAAACCTTTATGACCTAAAACTAATGTCTTCATCAAGTAGAATAGGAACGTACACAAACCTATCATTTAAAACCAGATTTTTAAATGAAAAATATACCGAAGAAGGGATGAATGAAGAGTCAATAAAATTTTTACTAGACATAATATTTAAACCCAATATTATCGATAAAAAATTCAGCGAAGAAGTATTATCACAAGTCAAAGAAAGAACTCTAAAAAATCTAAAAACCCTAAAAGATGACAAAATAAGATATGCAATATTCAATCTCTTGGAGAAATTTACCGATAAACCATATTCATATAATCCCTACGGAGATAAAGAATTAATACAAAATATAACCCCAACTTCACTTTATGAATACTATAAAAGCGTCATAAATGACGATATAGTAGATGTATTTATCGTGGGAGATATCGACGTCAAAAAAACCAAAGAACTATTCAAAGAGTACTTCAAAGTATGGTCATATCACAAAAAGAAAGACGATATCATCACCCCCCCTCTAAGCGAACGCGGCCGCATAAAAAATTACGAAGAATTAACGCCGGCCAACCAGTCCCAAATCGTGCTATTATATAGCATCAAAAATTTGAGCGAGTTCGAAAGAAAATACGTATTACTCGTTTATAATGAACTATTGGGAGGCTCTTCGAGTTCTGTCCTCTTTGATAACATCCGCGAAAAAAATTCCTATGCGTATTATGTAAGTTCCATCGCTAAGGCCTATGACAATTTATTAATAATATATTCCGGAGTAGAACCAAATAACGAAGAAAATGTCATAAAACAAATCCGTAAAAACGTCGATACCATTAGCAAAGGAAAATTCCCTGAAAACTATTTCGAAAACGCCAAAGAAACAATCATATCCGGAATAATCGCTAGTACCGACACCCCTTACGGAATAATAAATACCTACTTTGCCAAATCCCTTGTCGGAAGTGCCGATGCTGAAGAAAGAATAGAAAACATCAAGAAAGTATCAATAAACGACATCGTGGCCCTATCTAAGAAAATAAAAGTACATTCAAGCTATGCCTTAAAAGGAGGACAAAATGGAGATAAAGATTAAAGACTTAGACGAAACCATTACCTATGAAAAACTAGATAACGGTCTCGAAATATACCTATATAACAAAAAATCATTTCATAACAACTATGTAACATTCACAACCAAATTCGGATCTATCAATACAGAATTCCTTGATAAAACTACTGGCCAAAAAATAAAAGTTCCCAACGGAATAGCCCATTTCTTAGAACACAAAGTGTTTGCCCAAGAAACCGGTCCCGAACCCAGTGACTATTTTTCTTCCAACGGGGCCATAAGCAACGCCTACACAACCTTCAAAAATACCACTTATCTATTTCAAGGCACCGAAAAACTAAAAGAAAATCTCCTATTTCTCTTAGACTTCGTCCAATCCCCATACTTTACTAAAGAAAACGTCGAAAAAGAAAAAGGTATCATCACCCAAGAAATACATATGTGTGACGATAGACCCGTAAATATCCTCTTCGAAGCCATAAGAAAAAATACCCTTCACAAAAATAATTTCAAAAATAGCATAATAGGCACAGTAGAAGAAATAAATAAAATAACCCCCGAATTACTAACCAAATGCTATAATAACTTCTATCATCCCTCTAATATGTTTGTCGTAATTTCCGGCTCTTTCGATGAAAAAGAAATCCTCGATGCCATTACCCAAAATCAAAAGGCCAAAACCTTTCCCGATATAAAAAAATGTCAACAAGAAAAAATAAAAGAGCCACTCACGGTAGTGAAAACCAAAGAAATAATAAAAATACCTACCGACGTCGCCAAAATAGCCTACACAATCAAAATAGATCCACAGTCCCTCGCTATCGATAAAAGAAAACTAAATATCTATCTCTATATACTCTTCAATCTCCTCTTTTCCGACGTATCCGAGTTCGACTATGAAATGAAAAAAGCCAAAATAATAACCTCAACAATAAGTTACAATCTCCTCGATACCGACACCCATTTACTAATTTCTCTCATAAGCGAAACCGATAAATACGAAGAATTAATCAAAGAAATAGATAAAAAACTAAAAAATATAAATATAAACGAAAAAGACTTTGAACGCAAGAAAAAAGTCCTTATAAGTAACGAAATATTCAGTTACGAAAACATAACTCTTGTAAACGAAATGATTGTCGATAACATAATTTTTGACGGCAAAATAGAAGCCAATATCTTAGATATAATAAAATCACTAAATATTCAAGAATTAAACAAAATAATAACAAAAATCGACCTTACCAACAAAAATATAGTAATAATCGAAAATAGCGAAAAAACCAAACAGTCGTAAACTTTTAAAACTAAAAAAAGCAATTTTTTTAGTTTTTTTTGCTTCTGAGGGGGGAACTTTTATTTTTTTTGGTAATAATAATAATAGAGGAGGTGATTTTGACAAAAAGAAAAAAAGGGGTAAAAGAAAGGAAGAAACAAATGAAAGAAAAAATACTAAAAATAATACCCCTATTACTACTAATGTTACCACTAAACACTTATGCCGAAGAGTACACCGATTGGACAGACCAATATGACGATACCTATAAAGAAATAGAAACCCAGTTACGCTACAAATGGTTTCGCACCGAAAAAGAAGGCGGATACTATCCCCTAAACAAAGCACCCGCTCAATACTATTTAACTGAGGGAGATAAAGTCGGACAAGGCCCCTATAGCTCTTGGCAGTACAATTGCCGAATGATAAGCAAGGACAAGTACGATATAGAATACAAAGAATTTTACGCCTACAAAAAAACCGAACCCGCTAGGTACATAATCCTATATCACCAAAAAGAAAACTTCACATTCACAAATATAAAAATATATATAAAAGGAGAAGAAATAAACTATACCACAGTAAAATGTCCAAGCTGTACTCAAGGAAAATACACCCTAAATACAGGCGATAGCATCGTTATAGATATGCTCGCTTTCTACGAATTAGAAGACATAACTCTCTTATTAGAAACCGATAGACCAGATGAACCATTAACCTACGGTATCTCAATATCAATGGATAGTGGCCGTGAAAAACAATGTGCCAATTATACAGGTGAAACCCACATCAAAAACTACAAAATAGATGAAAAATGGCTCGCGAAAAGAAGAACCACCGACATCTTACCATCCGAAACACCCATAACCCAAACCATTTTCGTCGATAACTACGGCTTACATAACTTTTGCCGGTATAGAGAATATTACAAGTATTACTATTACATCAAGCACGTGTTCTATGATGATAACTATTACGCATCCTCTCCCGCTGACGGCTATACAAACGATGTATCAGACGTCAAAACATATTACAGATATAAATTATCCAGTAAAAAAACACCCGAAGAAATAGAACAAGAAAATAAAAAAGAAGATAGCAAGGACGAAGATAAAGATAACAATAAAAAGGAGGATATAAAAGATAACAACAAAGAAAATAATAACGAAGATAACCCTAGCAATAACAAAGAAAATAATGTCCCACCCCAAAATAAGCCCTCCAAAAAAGAACCAGCCCCAGAAACCCCCTCTAAAGAAATAACCAATCCTGCTATCCCCGTAACTAACACCCCATTTTCCCCAATCAAAGCCGAACAAATCAACGTAAAAAACACAAGCTCTAGTCAAAAAAAGGCCCCCCTTATTCCCTTATTTTTAGTCACATTAATAATCCTAAATATTATTCCCAAAGAAAATATCAAAAAATGTCGAACGAATTAATTAGCACCTTTTGTCGAACCTGTATCAAAAAAATAAAAAATATGCTAAATTAATAACGAAAGGTGATAAATATGTTAAAAATGAATTACGAATTTCGTAAAGGAATACTATTTGTTAGACTACTAGGAAACTTTGATAAAGACCACTATCAAAGAAATATCAAAAAACTAAATGAATTAATTAAGGAGATAGGAATTACCAACATTGTTCTAAATATTGATGAAATAAAATCCATAGATGTAAGCGGAATTAACTACATTCTAAATTACTACAAATATATCGTAAGTAAAAGAGGAAGTTTTATCCTATGCGAAAAAGACAATACCATTACCAGAAGAATATTCAAAGAAAAAATACCGTGGATAGATAATGAACTAAAAGCCTTTGCACTCATATAAAAAATAAAAAAGGGGGAAAATATGAACGAAGAATTAAAAGAATTTATCATTGAAAACGAAAATGCCATCTATTCAGTAATCAACCGATATAGAAGATACTATGAAATAGAGGACCTATATCAAACCGCAGTAATCGGAATAATAAAAGCTTGGGAAAACTATGACGCTTCTCGTAATGCCAAATTCCTAACCTATGCCTATAAATATATGCTTGGAGAAGTAATAAGTTACGTAAACAAAAATAGATCTTTGAAAATAAGCAAGGATATATTAACCCTATATCCCAAGTTAGAAGAAGCCAAAACCATTCTCACCCAAAGATTAATGAAAGAACCAACAACCTATGAATTGGCCCTTTTCCTAGAAATAGATGAAGACTTAATCACAAGAACAATCGAGGCTGTAAAAGAAAGCGAAAGCCTCGATAAAGTCATAAGCACCGACGGCAAAACACTAACCCTATTAGATACCGTAAAGGACACAAGAGTGGACGAAAAAAATGAACTACTATACCTCAAAGAAGCAGTTGAAAGCCTGCCGGAACCAGAACGAAGCATCATAATTGAGAGATATTACAATGACAAAACACAGGAAGAAATTGCAAAAAAAATGGGTATGTACCAAGTCCAAGTGTCCAGAAGTAGTGCTAAAGGACTAAAAAAATTAAAAAAAATTCTTCAAGAAACCCCATAAAATAAAGGATTTTTTAAAAGTGTAACCAAATGGTTTACATAAAAAATGAAAAATTTGTGAGAAAATAAAGTTAAGGTGATGAAAATGAGTGTAAAGAAGAGAAGAGGAGATGTTTACGATGTAGTTTCGTACAATATTAAGAAATATCGAAAATCCATAGGCATAACACAGGCTCAGTTAGCAGAACGCTGTCAGCTTTCACACGAATATATTAGAAGAATAGAAGCTCCTAATATAAAAAAGCATCATTTTTCTTTAGAAACTGTCAGTATTATCGCTGATGCCTTAAATATAGAAGTAGTGCAACTCTTTGATAAAATAGAAGAAGATGAAGAGTAAGAAAAGGACGAAGAATAATTACAATGAGGAAAACTTTTCATTTCTTTTTTTCGCGACAAAGATAACTAAAGAATAAAAGTAATGAATAAATTGAAAAAATTAAAATAAACGTTCTGATAAATGTTCCAATAAGTGCTCCAATAAACGCTCTGCCCTTCAATTTTTATTTTACTAAGTTATCCAATTTATTAAGGTTATCCAATTTATTAAGTTATTAAGGAAATTTAAGGATATTAGAGTATCGCTGATATTAGAGTATTGATTTTATTAGTTTATCAAGGCTTTAAGTTCCTATTCCCAACATCCGGTCCCACATTTAGTTATGTAACTAAAATACGCAAATTTATTATCAAATATAATACAATATAATGGATATCTACCATTATAAATTAAACTAATTATAAAAATAATATTATCTTTAACCAAAACAAAGTACGGTAGCTCATATCGGAATTTAAGTCTGTGGACGAATTAGACAACTAATTTCTATGAAGCAGAAAATGCAACCTCGTGAGAGGAAGCGTTATCACAGTCAATATTTACACTTTTTTTAAAAAAATAGCAATTATCTATTGACATTGCTAAATTAAAGTGCTAAAATTACTTTAGCAATTGAGAAAAAGATTGCTAAGGGAAGTGATAATTTGTTAACAAGGAGACAGAAAGATATCTTAAAATGGGTGGTCGAAAGCTATATTTCCTATGCGAAACCAGTAAGCTCAAACAATATATGCGATGCCTTAAACTGTTCTAGTGCAACCGTAAGAAATGATATGGTTCACTTAGAAGAACAAGGCTTGCTAGAAAAAGCTCACTACGCATCAGGACGAATACCAAGTGAAGAAGGATATAGATACTATGTATCTCACCTTATGAAACCAAAAGATATGTCAAGTAAAGATATGTATAAACTACAAACAATTTTTCACAATCAAACCTTAGATTTAAGTAATACCATAAAAAAAAGTATAGAAATTATATCAGAAATAACAAATTATACAACGATAGTATTAGGTCAAGCATCAGAGACAAATAAATTAAAACAAATAGAAGTAGTCCCAATTGAGGCTGGTAAAATCTTAACATTAGTAATAACAGATAAAGGTCATATAGAACATAAAAATATGACTTTACCCCTCGATGTAGAACCAGACGATATAGTAAAAACAGTAAATTTAATAAACAAACTTCTTATCGGAACACCCATAAATGAAATAAGCGAAAAGCTCGAATATGACGTAAAACCAGTTATAGGAAGATATGTAAAGCAACACGAGATACTATATAACACTTTCTACGATGCCTTCAATGAGTTTACAACCAAAAATAAGCCCGATGTATACTTTGAAGGAAGAAATAATTTCTTAAAACAACCAGAATTTACAAATATCGATAAGGTGAGAAAAATATTAGAAAAGTTTGAGGATATAAACGATATCAATAAAATAACTAATGAAGAAAACGGTATAAACATTTATATCGGTACAGAAAGTGAAATAACTGATGACGTTTCCGTAGTAAAAACAAATTACAATATTGATGGAGAACTAGTGACTATTGCAATAGTAGGCCCTAAAAGAATGGAATATGATCGCGTCGTAAGCATATTAAATTATATGAGGGACAATATAACAGATAGAGGTGGTAATAATAATGAGTAAAAAAAGTAAAGAAAAAGATATAAAAAACGTTCATAGCGAAGAATGCAACTGCGAAGAAAATTGCCATAACGAAGAATGTCATAGTGAGTGCGGTTGTTGTCAAAATGAAACCAGCAAAGACGAAAAAATAAAAGCCTTGGAAGAAGAAGTACTAAAAGCCAAAGCAGAAGTAATAAACTATAAACGAAGAAAAGATGAAGAAACAGCTCGTTTAATGAAATATGCTGAAGAACCAATAGCAAGCGAGTTTTTAGATATACTAGACAATTTTGAAAGAGCCATAAATATGGATGATGATAATTTAGATGATGAAGTAAGCAAGTTCTTAGAAGGTATCAAAATGATTTATGGTCATACCAAAAATCTTCTTGCCAAACACGAAATAGTAGAAATGAACTGCTTGGGAGAAAAGTTCGATCCCACATATCATCAAGCCGTATTAGTTGGCAATGTAGAAGATAAAGAACAAGGGATTATTCTTGAAGTCCTCCAAAAAGGATATATGTATAAGGATAAAGTCCTAAGACCAGCAATGGTTAAGGTAAATGAATAGGAAGTGGTTAAATGGATAACGATTTACCAAAGCCCGGTAAACTGACAGAATACATAAATAAAAAATACTTGTTTATGTATGGAAATAAAGATATGATTAGTTACAACGAAAATTTTGAGTTACTAAAAAATGCCTCAGTTTTAGATTGTTTAACTAATTTATTAAATAAAATTATCGGCTTCGTATCTTACGGATATACCGAAAAACAAATATTAGAACAAATAGATAATTTAGATTTAGAAGCAAACGGTTTTAGTAAGGAAGAAGCCGAATACATAAAAGGCGAAACAAAGGCAAGTTATAAAGAAAGACAAAATTTCTTTAACAATAAAAAACAAGTCAAAATAAAAATAAGAGAAAGAAGGAATTTATATGAGTAAAATAATAGGTATTGACTTAGGAACAACAAATAGTTGTGTATCAGTATTAGAGGCTGGGGAAGCAAAAGTAATTCCCAATCCCGAGGGAGGCAGAACAACTCCATCAGTAGTAGCCTTTAAAAATGGTGAAAGAATAGTTGGAGATGCCGCTAAAAGACAAATGGTAACCAATAAAAATACAATAAGTTCAATTAAAAGACTTATGGGAACCAACAAAAAAGTAGAAGCTGAAGGAAAAGAATACTCTCCTGAAGAAATAAGTGCAATGATATTATCATACTTAAAAGATTACGCTGAAAGCTATTTAGGAGAAAAAGTATCAAAAGCAGTAATCACTGTTCCTGCATACTTTAACGATGCCGAAAGACAAGCAACAAAAAATGCTGGTAAAATAGCAGGGCTAGATGTAGAAAGAATTATCAATGAACCAACAGCAGCTGCTTTAGCTTACGGATTAGATAAACAAGATAAAACCCAAACAATATTAGTATACGACTTAGGTGGAGGAACATTCGATGTATCTATCCTTGAACTAGGCGATGGTGTTTTCGAAGTAAAAGCAACAGCAGGTAATAACCGTTTAGGTGGAGATGACTTCGACCAAAGAATAATCGACTACTTAGTAGAAAACTTTAAAAAGGAAAACGGTATCGACTTAAGCAAAGATAAAATGGCAATGCAAAGATTAAAAGATGCTGCTGAAAAAGCTAAGAAAGACTTATCAGGAGTAACTACAACCCAAATATCATTACCATTTATCTCTCAAGGAGAAGAAGGACCATTACACTTAGAAACAACTCTTACAAGAGCAAAATTCGAAGACTTAATTAGAGACTTAATAGACTCTACATTAGAGCCAGTAAGAAAAGCAATGAAAGATGCTAAACTAAAATCAAGTGACTTAGACAAAGTAATATTTGTAGGTGGTTCAACAAGAATACCTTGTGTTACAGAATTAATCAAAAAAGAATTAGGAAAAGAACCTTCAAAAGGCGTAAACCCAGACGAAGTAGTAGCAATGGGTGCTGCAATTCAAGGTGGAGTATTAACTGGAGAAGTAAACGATATAGTACTATTAGATGTAACTCCATTATCACTTGGAATAGAAACACTAGGCGGAGTTATGACCCCACTTATCGAAAGAAATACAACTATCCCAACTTCAAAATCACAAGTATTCTCAACTGCTGCCGATAATCAACCAGCCGTAGACATTCACGTATTACAAGGTGAAAGACCAATGGCTGCTGACAATAAAACTCTTGGAAACTTCCAATTAAATAACATTCCACCAGCTCCAAGAGGAGTACCACAAATAGAAGTAACATTCGATATAGATGCTAACGGTATTGTAAACGTTAAAGCCAAAGATTTAGGAACTGGAAAAGAACAATCAATAACAATTACAGGTGGAAATACTTTATCAGATGCCGAAATAGATAAAATGGTAAAAGAAGCCGAAGCAAATAAAGAAAAAGACGCTAAGAAAAAAGAAGAAGCTGATGTTAAAAATGATGCTGAACAAGCAATATTTATGACCGAAAAAGCCCTAAAAGACTTAGACGGAAAAATATCAGATAGCGAAAAAGAAGAAACTGAAAAATTAGTTGAAGAAACTAAAAAAGCCCTCGAAACATCTGATATCGAAAAAATTAAAGATGCTAAAGATAAACTTTTAGCTAAAGCAAATGAACTTGCTGCTAAAGTATATGAAGAAGCATCGAAGAAAAACGAAAGTTCTGCTGAAACAGATGATAGTTCCGAAGAAAACAGCAATAATTCAAGCAAAAATGGCGACGATGTAGTAGACGCAGAGTTTGAAGAAAAATAAAAGGATTAAGTTCTAGTTCGCTAGAACTTATTCAGTTAATTAGTAGAAAAGAGGAAGCAAAATGAATAAAAGAGATTACTATGAAGTGCTTGGTGTCCCTAAAACAGCAACCGAAGCCGAAATAAAATCAGCCTTCAGAAAATTAGCAAAAAAATACCATCCTGATATATCAACTGAAGAAAATGCTGCTGAAAAATTTAAAGAGGCTCAAGAAGCTTATGCCGTTTTATCTGATAAAGATAAAAGAGCAAAATATGACCAATTCGGACACAATGCTTTTAATAATCAAAACGGAGGCTTTTCTGGATTTGAAGGCTTTGACTTTGGAAATATGTCGGATATTTTTGAAGACATTCTTGGAGGCTTTGGCGGTGGTTCCTTCGGTGGCTTTGGCGGATCTCGTGCTAGAGGTGGAAGTAGAACTAGTGCTTCTAAAGGAAGAGATTTACTCCACAGTATGACAATAACATTCGATGAAGCCGTTCACGGTTGTAAAAAAAGCATAGAATTAGAAACCGAAGAAGTATGTCCTGACTGTGATGGAAAAGGCGGATTTAACTCTAAAACATGTTCTGAATGTCGTGGAAGCGGTACTATAACTAGTGAACAACGAACAATATTTGGAAGTTTTCTAAGTAAAACAACTTGTCCGCATTGTAAAGGAACAGGTAAAACTTATGAAAGAAGATGTAACAGTTGTAAAGGAACAGGAAGACAAACCGTCGATAAAGAAATAACCATAACTGTTCCTAGCGGTATTGATACAGGAAATAGGCTTAGATTAGCAGGAAAAGGTGAAGCAGGAACAAACGGTGGTCCAGCCGGAGACCTTTATATAGAATTCACGGTAAAAGACCACGAACTATTCCAAAGAGTTGACGACGATATATATTTAGAGTTACCACTTACCATAACAGAGGCAACACTAGGCTGTAAAAAAGAAATCCCAACTATATATGGAAAAGTTGATTTATCAATTCCAGCTGGAACTCAAAATGGTCACAAATTAAGACTAAGAGGAAAAGGTGTAGAAAACGTATCAAGTAAAAGAAAAGGCGATATGTTTGTAGTGGTTAACGTAAAAATACCAGAAAGATTAACAAGAAAACAAAAGCAATTATTCGAGGAATTAGATGAAGAGTTAAAAGATAATTCTCTTCTATCCAAATTTAAAAAGTTTCTAAAATAAATTTAGGTCAGACATTCTGACCTTTTATTATAGAGAAATGCAAGAAAATAGAAAATGTACATTATGTCCTCGAAATTGTAAAGCTAATAGAACCACTACCTTAGGATACTGTAAAAGCCCCATTAATATTCAAATTGGAAACTATTCTCTCCATAAATGGGAAGAACCACCTATTTCTGGCAACCACGGATCAGGCACAATATTTTTTACCCACTGTTCTTTAAATTGCATATATTGTCAAAACTACGAATTAACCAAAAATCATAAAGGCTATACAGTAAGCACTACAGAATTAGCCGATATAATGCTATTACTCCAGAAAAAAGAAGCCCATAATATAAATCTCGTAACTCCAACTCATTACGTTCCAAATATAATTAATGCTCTTACCATCGCTAAAGAAAAAGGCCTATTCATTCCCATTATCTATAACACTTCATCCTATGAAAATACAGATACAATAAAACTCCTAAATAACCATATTGATGTATATTTACCAGACCTAAAATATTACTCTTCTGAACTATCAAAAAAATACTCCAATGCCCCCAACTACTTTGATATAGCCACTAAAGCCATCGAAGAAATGTATAAGCAAGTAGGTAGCCCCAAGTTTAATGAAGATGGAATAATAACAAACGGCCTCATAGTTAGACACCTCGTTTTACCGGGTCACATCGAAGATAGCAAAAAAATCCTCAAATACCTCTACGATACCTACAAAGACAAAATATACATTAGTATAATGAACCAATATACACCCATAAAAAACACTCCATACCAAAATCTCAACCGCCCTTTAACCCCAAAAGAATACAACGAAGTAATCGATTATGCCTACGAATTAGGAATAAGGAACGCCTTCGTCCAAGATGGCGAGACCAATAAAGAAAGCTTTATTCCCGTTTTTACAAATTCTAAACAAAATAAGCCTTAGCCCTACAGGAGCAAATACCATTAGAGTAGGGGAGAAAGACCTAAAATATTACAAAAATAAAACTAGAACCCGCAAAGTTCTAGTTTTTAAATACTATAAATTATTGATTACTCCAAGCATTATTAATAGAATTACTAACACCATTCCAACCAATACCCATTATAATTTCAAGAATAACCAAAATCCCAGAATATAAAATAGCAATAGAAGAAATAACAATAACAGCAGTTGCATACTTATCCCCATTCTTTTTACCCTTAATTCCCAAAATAAGCGTAACAATTCCAAGAATAAGACCTAACACAGGGATAAACCTAGAAATAACTAATGCTACTATAGATAAAATAAGAATAACCATACCATCACCTCCCCAAAAACTTGCCATTATTATATCATAAAAACAAATAAATACAACCCCCAAAAAACTAGAACCAATTATCATATCAGTTCTAGTTCTATTATCTATTATAATCTAAACACTACTTACTGTTACTAGCCTTAACAAGCCCAATAAATAAACTACTATCACAGTTATCAGCACTATATCCCTTATAACTATTGCTAAGTTCAACCAATGCCTCTAACTTATCTCCATATTCCTTAACAGTCATAGAATAATTATATAAAGTATTAATACCACTCTCACTATATTGACGAGTTCCCGCATTAAGCTTATCCGTACCACTAGTAAGTTCACTCATCTTGCTATCAAATAAACTAGTACCACTATAAAGTTCACTAATACCATCTCTAAGCTTACTAACCCCATCTCTAAGCTTGCCCGTACCATCACTCATATAACTAAGTTTAGAATTAAGCATCTCCATAATACTATTAACCTTTTCATTAATCTCATTAAATTTAGCAAGACTACTATTCAACGCCTTAATATTTCCATTAAGAAGATTAATCATACTAACATTACCCTCATAAGTCTTCTTAATCGTCAAAAGACTACTATCCGTAATGTCACTATAAGCCAAATCAGCAAGATGATATTTCTCATAAATAGGAGCAAGTTCACTATTAGTACTCTCCAAAGACTTAACCGCATTCTCATCTAGCCCGATAAGACTAATCATACTCTGAATACTCTCGCTATCACTACTACTATTAAGCATCTCCTTAACACTATCAAGTTCCTGTAAACTACTCTTAACCCCATCATCAAGGCTAATCGTACCATCTAAAATCTCATTCATATAATTAAGAACAACCCCAACCTTCTCATTAATCGTACCACTAGCACTCTTCAAACTCTTTGCTCCCTCATTAAGTTCCTCAGTACTCTTAACAATCAAATCCATATTACTCTTCAAACTATTACTGCTACTAACCAAAGTATCCATTTTATCAAATACCTTCAAGTCATCATCCTCTAAAAGTTTGGCCTTGGAAACAATATAAATATCATTAAATTCAAAACTCTCCGTATCAAATTCAAACTTTACCACATCCAAATCCCTAAACTCCTCGATACCACTGCTCTCATAAAGACCGGCACTACCAATCCCCATCGCAATCGTCCTATTACCAGTATTAATGCTCTTACCATTACTAACACTAACGTTCGTATTATCACTGCCCAAAACCGTCACCACGCTACTAACGAAAGGCACATAAGCACTCAAATTTTGCCCCCCTGCATTAATCATTGCCTTCTCATTGTTTTTAAGTTTGACCGTTATCACTACGTGACCACTTTTACCAGTCATATCCTTAACGTCCATTTTCTCTCCATCAAGAGAGTACTCAATCTCGCTCGTAATCGGTGTAACCTTATCAGAATTACCTCGGTAAAAAATATCCTTACCATTACCACTTATAGCAACTTTCGATAAACCATTTTCTCCATTAGTAATACTAAACTTCTCTTTACCATTAAGATTAACAATATCCTTAAGATAAGAATAATCAATAATCTCATCCTTACTACTATTAACAATGTGACTAGTAGTACTAACACTCTTAACATTACCATAATAATCCATATTAGAGTACACAATCTCTTCCTTAGAATTAGCACTCACATTAAGCGGAACTAAAGCAAGTAAACCAATTAAAAATCCCTTTTTCATATTATCTCCTCCTCGTCGTTTTCATAATAAATTTATCAAATACAATCAGTAGGGCAGGAAGTATAAGCGTAACGACAAACATACTAATAATAGCCCCCCTACTAAGTAGGTTACAAATCGAACCAATCATATCAATCTTCGTATATAAGTAAACACTAATAGTCGCGCCAAAGAAACACAAAGCACTAGTAACAATGGATGGTACCGAACTCCTCAAAGTATTCTTAATACTAACCATCTTATCATTCTTCTCACGTTCCTCCAAATACTTAGTCGACATCAAAATAGCATAATCAATAGTAGCACCAAGCTGTATCGTCCCAACTACAATCGATGCAATAAAAGGAAGTGCCGTTCCCGTATAATACGAAATAGCCATATTCGTAAATATTGCAAACTCAATTGTACAAATAAGAATAATCGGAAGACCAATAGACTTAAGCACAAATACCATTACCACGAAAATAAATATAATAGAAGTATAATTAACCATATTAAAATCGTGATCAGCAATCGTAACCAAATCCTTCATTAAGGCACCTTCACCAGCAACAATAGCATCCTTATCATATTTGTGAACAATATCATTAACAACTCCAACCTGATTATTAAGCTCATCACTCGCAATCTCATAAGTAGAATTAATAATCATTAGCTGATACTTATCATTATCCAAAATTCTCCTAACATCACTAGGCAAAATAGCACTATATAAACCACTATCCATAACCTCGGCTCCACTAGCTACCATATCAATGCCCTCGATGCTCTTAAGTTCACTACTAAGTTCCTCAATTTCGCTACCCTTAACGTCCTTATCCAGAATGATAATCTCCGGCGAAACAATTCCAAACTTATCCGCCAGCTCCTTATTCGCAACATTAAAATCGAGCGTCTCCGGAAGCGACTTATCGAGCTTGTAATAAACCTCGTAATTACCATTTCCAATGAAAGCCGGCACCATTAGCACCACGAAGATAGCCAAAATAAGTTTGTACCTCTTCACAACAAAGTCCTGCACCTTTTCAAACTTCGGTAAAAGTACCCTATGGGCAGTCTTATCAATAACCCCATCAAAAACAAGAAGTAAACTAGGGAATAAAGTAAGTGTACTAATAACACCCCAAATAACACCCTTAGCCATAACAAGACCAATATCTGTTCCCAGAGTTAAATCCATCGCACATAAACTAAGGAAACCAATCACAGTTGTAAGTGAAGACCCAATAACACTAACAAAAGTTTCCCTAATAGCATTACTCATAGCCTCTTTCTTATCCTTAGTCTTCTTCTTGTAAAATTCATATTTATGATACAAGAAGATAGAAAAGTCGGTCGTAACACCAAGTTGCAGTACTGCCGCAATAGCTTTCGTAATATAAGAAATATCACCAAAAATAATATTACTACCCATATTGTACAAAATAGCCACACCAATATTAGACAAAAGCAGTATCGGTACCAAATAAGAATCTGTACAAATAGTAAGGATAATTAAACAAAAGATAACTGCCAAAGCAATATAAACAACAATTTCCTTATTAGATAAATTCATCGTATCAAGTACCATCGCACTCATACTACTAATATTACCATCCGTAATCTCTCGCATATCCTCTAAAGCATTAAGTGTCGCCTCATCACTACTACCATTTTCAAATGTAACCATTATTACACTAGTTCCATCCTTGTAAAGCTTATCCTTAACCTCATCCGGAAGAACATCATAACTAATAGTAGTGTCCAAAACATCACTCATACTAAAAACTTTGTTAACACCATCTATGTTTCTGTATTTTTTCTCAAGCTCTATTGTATCATAGTTACTCATATTATCTACCATAACAAAAGCATATCCACCCAGACCAAAATCTTCACTAAGAATATCTTGCCCTTTCATCGTATCAATATCCTTAGGTAGGTATACAAGTATATCATAGTTAATCTTAGTATTCATATAACCAATTAACATTGGAACCATACCAATCAAGGTAATAATAACAATAAGTAAACTATGATTAACAATAAAATCCCTTACTTTTTTCATATTTTCCCTCCTTGCTTAAATATTCTATTCCAAAACAAATAAAAGTAGAAGACCAACTACAAAAATATGTCGGATAATAGACACTTATCTAATTTATGTATTGTTAATTATCCATATACTTGTTGTTTAAAAATAAAATGTTGACAAACGAACTAATTTATAATACAATGTCCTTGGTGATAATTATGAATAATAAACAAGATTTAAGAGTAATCAAAACAAAAAGAAACCTCTATGGAAGTCTCCTTCTAAATATGAAAGATAAACCATTCGAGGAAATAAAAGTGAGAGATATCTGCGAAAAAGCTCTCGTAAATCGCTCAACATTTTATACCCATTTTGAAGACAAATACGATCTTCTATATTCCTTAATCCAAGATTTAAGAACATCCCTCATTGAAACCCTTGATAAAAACGAGAACGAAGCCAATACCAAAGAATACTATCTAAAACTAATCGAACTATTACTAACTCATATCGACGATAACATAAAAGTCTATTCCGCTATCATAAAAAATAATAAAAATAGCATCGTTATGGATATGATAACCGACACCATCGAAACCGATATTGCCAGCAACATAACGGAAACCACAAACACAACCATTCCCTCTGACTTCATCTCCAAATTCTATATCGGTGCCCTAATCAGCGTAGGCCTCGACTATCTAAGAAACCCCAAAAAACATTCCAAAAAAGAAGTGCTCAAGTACTTGGAAGAATTACTACCCAATGATATTTACTAAATAGCCAAAATATGGTATATTAGATATATGTAGTGTAGAAAAGGAGAGATTTTATGAAACAAAAAATGGTACTATGTATATTAGACGGCTGCGGCCTAAGAAAGGAAACCGATGGCAACGCCTTCAAAAACGCTCACAAACAAACATTCGACTATTTAGTAAACACCTATCCCCACACAAAGCTAAATGCCAGTGGTCCTTTTGTAGGTTTACCCTATGGGCAAATGGGAACCAGTGAAGTAGGTCATATGAATATTGGGGCCGGAAGAATAGCACTTCAACCCCTAGAGGCCATAAATAAAGCGGTTAGAAATAACGAGTTAGGTACAAACGAAGAATTACTAAAATTATTAAACCACGTTAAGAAAAATAATTCCAATTTACATATAATGGGCCTCCTTAGTGATGGTGGTATTCACTCCCATATAAATCACTTATTAGCCATACTAGATATATGTAAAGAAAATAATGTCCAAAATATCTACCTTGACGTTTTCACTGACGGCAGGGATACTTACGAAAAAAGTGCCCAAAACTATCTATCTATATTAGATAAGAAACTAAACGAAGTAGGGGGACAAATTGCAACTATAAGTGGCAGATATTATGCAATGGATAGAGATAACAACTATGATAGGTTAAAATTAGCCTATGATGCTATATGTAATGGCGTCGGTAAAGAGTATGCAGATTTTCAAAAACTGTTAGAAACATCTTACAGAAATGGAAAAACTGACGAATTTATCGAACCAGCCCTTATCCACAAATGCCCTTTAAAAAATGGAGACGGAGTACTAACTTTTAACTTCCGCAAAGATCGGTTGCGGGAACTATTTACCCTTTTGTCAAATCCAAGTGCGAATGAAGAAGAAGCTAAAAATAAGGATTTAAACGTAATTCACTACGAAAACTTATATACCTTAACAATGTTTCCCGTAACCAGCACTGTAAACGCACCCCATATATTTAATGACCAAAATTTAAAAAATATATTAGGAGAATATCTACATAAACAAGGTCTTAGCCAACTCCGTATTGCTGAAACCGAAAAATATCCGCACGTAACCTTCTTTTTTGACGGTGGCAAAGAAGTAGAATATAGCGATATGAAGAAAATTCTTATACCATCTCCAAAAGTTGCCACCTACGATCTAAAACCCGAAATGAGTGTCTATGAAGTAACCGACGCTTTCCTAAAAGAAGTAGAAAACTATGATGTAACCATAATGAATTTAGCCAATGGTGATATGGTCGGCCATACAGGAGTATATGACGCCGCCGTCAAAGCCGTTGAATGTATGGATGAATGCCTTGGAAAAATATATAAGAAAGTAGTCGAAGAACTAGGAGGCATCCTTATTATAATAGCTGACCACGGTAACTGCGATGTAATGTGGGATGAAAACCATAACCCCGTAACCTCTCATACCACAAATCCCGTTCCCTGTATCATAACCAAACAAGGCCTCACCCTAAAAGAAGGAAAACTCGCTGATGTTGCCCCAACTATGTTAAAACTCCTAAATCTCGAAATACCAAAAGAAATGACAGGTGAAGTCCTCATAACAAACTAGTATAGAAATATATTAGTTTTTTCTATATCTTTACTCCCCATAGGGACCTAAAAAAAAACAAAAAATCCCTCCTCAAAACCTTTACTAATAACCATTATTTTGTTATAATTATGATTAAGAAAGAGAGAGAAGTATTATGCTAATAAGTTCAACCAGTAACAATTATGTCAAAAATTTATGTCGTCTCCACCACAAAAAATACCGTGATGAAACCGGCACCTACCTAGTATGCGGATATCACCTCGTCGAAGAGGCCCAAAAACAACATCTCATCGAAGAAATAATCCTCTTAGAAACCACAAGCTACGAAACCACATCCCATACCACATTCGTAACTCCCCCCGTAATGAAAAAACTATCACAAATGGATAGCATTCCCCCTATAATGGCTGTAGTCAAAAAACGAACCACCGAACCCATATCCGGAAATACCATAATCCTCGAAAACCTCCAAGACCCCGGTAATCTCGGTACCATAATAAGAAGTGCCAAAGCCTTTAACTTCGCAACCATCATAATAAATAAAGGCTGTGTCGACATCTATAACGAAAAAGTCCTAAGAGCAACCCAAGGAATGATATTCCATACCAATATCATCATTAAAGAAGATTTAGTGCAAACTATAAAAGACCTCAAAAATATGGGCTATGAAGTACTCGGAACCAATGTCAGAAACGGCGAAAATATCAAAAATATAAATACCCATAAAGAATACGCTATCATTATCGGTAACGAAGGCCAAGGAATGAGCGAAAACCTAGAACAATTATGCGATAAAAACATCTATATAAATATGAATAAAGATTGTGAAAGCCTAAACGCCTCCGTGGCCGCTAGCATCATAATGTACGAGGTGGCTAACAAATGAAATATGTAATAATAGGAAAGATAGTAAATACCCACGGCATCAAAGGCGAAGTAAGAATACTCTCCGACTTTCCCTATAAATCAAAAGTATTCAAAACCGGAATGAAAATATATATCGGTAAATCCAAAGAAGAAAAAGAAATCACTAGCTACCGCCCCCATAAAATGTTTGATATGATTAAAATGAATGACCTAGATAACATAAATGACGTCCTCAAATACAAAGGCCAGTACGTATTCATAAATAAAACCGACCTCCACCTCGGCGACCACGAATACCTCGACGAAGACCTAATCGGTAAAGATATAATTATGAATAAAAAAAACATCGGTAAAGTAAAAAAAATCGTAAGATATAGCAAAAATAACCTCTTTCTCGTAAATAATCCCGAAAAAGACTTTTATATTCCGTACAATTTTGATATAATAGAGAACATCGACCTAGAAAATGGCCAGATAACCATAAAAGAATTGGAGGGACTATTGTAGTGAGAATAGATGTACTAACCCTTTTCCCAACTATGTTCGAGGGCTTTATAAACGAATCCATAATAAAACGTGCCCGCGAAATGGCAAAAGTGGACATAAATATTGTGAATTTCCGCGACTATACCGAGGACAAAAATAACCGCGTCGACGATACCCCTTATGGCGGAGGAGCGGGAATGGTGCTGATGTGCCAACCCATTGTCGATGCCATTCAAGATTTAAAAGGCGATGATACCCGTGTTATATTATTGTGCCCTACGGGGGCCGTATACAATGAAAAAAAAGCCTTTGAACTAAAGAATAATAAACATTTAATTTTCGTGTGCGGTCATTATGAAGGCTTCGACGATAGAATACGAAACTATGTAGACGAAGTCATAAGTATCGGCGACTTTGTCCTAACCGGTGGCGAAGTACCAGCAATGGCCATAATAGATAGCATCGTTAGACTACTACCGGGAGTAATAAAAGAAGACAGTTTCACCAATGACTCCTTTACCAATAATCTCTTAGACTATCCCGTCTATACCAAACCCAGAAATTTCCGTGGCTACACCGTTCCTGAAGTCCTAACCAACGGTAACCACAAACTAATCGAAGAATATCGCAAAGAAATGCAAATAAAAAGAACCAAAGAGATGCGACCAGATCTATTAAAGGGGGAAAACAATGAAAAAGAATAAATACTATTTATGCAAAGACCAAACCTATAACGGTACCATAAATCTAATATATAAAGACGAAGAAGGCTATAACGTCTGCCCCAAAGTAAGAGGAAAAGGAGCCATTGACGTCGATAAAATCGTTTTCATCTCACCAGACTTTAGCGAAAGAGTAATCCGTAGAAAAATAGAATACAAAATAAATCTTCTTCTAAAAAAACTAGAATATATGGATGAAAACGGTGATGACGAAGGAGCCATCGAAAAAAGCCTTATCGATGCCGAAAAACTAAGAATAAAAATAATAAATACCTACGTAAAGTACCTCGGCCATACCTACGAAAAACTAACCCTAAAAAAAATCCAAATAATTATCGATAACCTAAAATATAGACTAATGGAAATAGATAAAAGAAAAGAAGAAGAAATATACCTAAACTATAATGAAGAGAAAAGAGGGAAGGGGAGATAATGAAAATATTTATAGGATGCTCTTCTAAAGAAAATATCAATAAAAAATACTTAGAAGAAGCAAGTAACTTAGGACAAGCCCTATCTAACCTAGATAATGTAGAACTCCTTTTCGGCTATAGCGATGAAGGAAGTATGGGTCGTCTCTATGAAGCCTTTACCAATAATAAAAAGAAAGTATCAGGTTATAACACCCCTATCTATGGCACCACCATAAAATGCGATAACATCATAATATGTGATACCATTATAGATAGAACAAAAGCGTTACTCCAAAGTGCCGATATATGGCTCTTCTTGCCTGGTGGAATAGGAACCTATCAGGAACTTTTTTGTGCTATCGACTTAAAAAGAACCTATAACTTATCCAATAAACTAATCATATATAATGAAGAAGGGTTCTATGATAATGTAATAAACACCATCAAAATGTTAGAAAAAGAAAAATTTAGTGAAGATATTATGAAAAACATTTGTGTTTTAACCAATACTCGTGATATAATAAAGAATGTGAAAGAAGGAATAGACAATGAAAGATAATATAAGTATGGAAAAATTAGTAAATTACTGTAAACAATACGGTTTTATATTCCAAGGAAGTGAAATATATGGAGGATTAGCCAACACTTGGGATTACGGTCCTGTAGGAGCCCTCTTGAAAGAAAACGTCAAAAAAGCGTGGCTAAAAAAATTCATTCAAGAAAATCCCTACAATGTCGGTTTAGATAGTGCTATCCTTATGAACCCCAAGACTTGGGAAGCATCAGGACACTTAAAAACCTTTACTGACCCCCTTATCGATTGTAAAGAATGCAAAACAAGACATAGAGCCGATAAACTAATCGACGAGTTCACTAACTCTGAGATGGGCGACGGTATGACCGAAGAAGAAATGATAAACTATATAAGAGATAACAAAATCCCTTGTCCAAAATGCGGTAAAAGCAATTTCACTGACATAAGACAGTTCAATCTAATGTTTAAAACCTTCCAAGGTGTAACCGAAGATGCCAAAAATACCGTCTATTTAAGACCCGAAACAGCCCAAGGAATATTCGCTGACTTCCTTAACGTCCAAAGAAGTATGCGTCTAAAAGTACCATTTGGAATAGGACAAATCGGAAAAAGCTTCCGAAATGAAATAACCCCAGGTAACTTCATCTTTAGAGTAAGAGAATTTGAACAAATGGAACTAGAATTCTTCTGTAAACCCGGAACAGAACTAGACTGGCACAAATACTATAAAGACTATTGCTATAACTATCTATTAAGTTTAGGAATAAATAAAGATAAATTAAGATTAAGAGACCACTCAAAAGAAGAATTAAGCTTTTATAGCAATGCCACAACCGATATAGAATACCACTTCCCATTCGGTTGGGGTGAATTATGGGGTGTAGCATCACGTACCAATTACGATTTATCAAGTCATCAAAGAGTATCTGGAAAAAGTATGGAATACCTAGATCCCGAAACCAACGAAAAATATATTCCTTACGTAATAGAACCATCCGTAGGAGTAGAAAGATGTATATTAACCATACTATGCGATAGTTATAGAGAAGAAGAGCTCGAAGACGGAACTACAAGAGAAGTAATGAAATTCCATCCTTTCCTTGCTCCATATAAAGTAACCATATTACCACTTGTAAAAAAATATCACAGTGAAAAAGCAATGGAACTCTATAAAGAATTATCCAAAAACTATATGGTATACTATGATGAAGCCGGAAGTATCGGAAAAAGATATCGCCGTAGTGATGCCCTAGGAACACCCCTTGCTATAACCATCGACGAAAACACCCTAAACGAAGGAACCGTAACCATAAGAGATAGAGATACAATGAAACAAGAAACCCTAAAAATCGAGGACCTTAAAAACTATATAGATAATAAAATCTTGTTTTAAGGTGAATTATGGAAGAATACAAAAGCCAAAAAGAACTATATCATAGACTACTTCCCGCTTTAAAAGTCAAAAAAAGACTAATCCAGCACGAAAACTATATATATATAAGACACGAAGACATCTGGGATTACTTATCAAGTATGGTCTGGAGAAAGAAAGTCGGCCTAACCCTCTATGATATGACAAGTGACATAATTAACGTTGACATCGAAAAAGTTAACGATTACCTCAAAAATAAAATAAAAAACGAAGATAGGATTATTGTATAGGAAGGACAAAGAAAATGAAGAAAACAATTATAGGATTTATACTATGTATTATGGTTGCAGTAGGATGTGCATTTCTCTATAAACCCGTTCTAAATCATATCAATTACGGATTAGATTTACAAGGAGGTTTTGAAGTATTATATGAGGTTGAACCCTTTGAAGGCGAAACCCTTGATAGCGATATGGTCTATAACACATATAAGTCAATTCTAAAAAGAGTAGATAGCCTAGGTGTTAGTGAACCAGAAATATCAATAGAAGGAGAAAACAGAATAAGAATAAGACTTGCCGGTGTAACTTCCCAGAAAGAAGCTCGGGAAAAAATCTCCTCAATGTATGTATTATCCTTTAGAGATGCCGGAGATAATCTCCTTATGACAAGCAACGTATTAAAAGGAAATGCCAAAGTAACCCAAGACAGTTACGGAAAACCAGCCGTAAGTCTTAGCATTAAAGATACCGATACATTCTCTAAAGTAACAGGTGAAATATCAAAGAAAATGAATAACTTAATTGTTATTTGGCTCGATTATGACGAAAACAAAGACAGTTATTCCAAAGAAAAAAACAAGTGTGGAACCGCTGAGTCCAGATGTAAAAGTGCCGCCAGAGTAGAACAAGCCTTCTCCTCTGACGTAATAATACAAGGAAACTTCACTAAAGAAGAAGCCGAAACCCTTGCCGAAAATATCAACCTCGGTTCATTACCAACCAAGTTAACCGAACTATCAAGTAGAACCGTTGAAGCAAGTTTCGGTACAAACTCTTTAAACAAAACCCTCGTTGCCGGTGTTATCGGAATAGCCCTTGTAATCATACTAATGGCTCTAGTATACCACTTTGCCGGATTAATAGCTGGTGTCGGAGTTCTCCTTTATGGATTACTAACGTTCGTCGTATTCTATTTAATTAACGGTGTCTTAACTTTACCCGGTATTGCCGCAATGCTTCTCGGTATCGGAATGGCCGTTGACGCTAGTGTAATAAGTTTTGAAAGAATAAAAGACAAGTTAAAGATAGGAGTTCCCCTTAAGAAAGCCTTTGAAGAAGGAAATAAAACCAGTATGAAAAGTATCCTTGATGCCAACATCACAACCATAATAGTTGCCATAATACTATTTATATTTGGTGAAAGTTCAGTCAAAGGATATGCAACTCTACTTATAATAAGTATCTTAGTAACACTATTTATAATGTTAGTAGTAGTAAGATGGATACTAAAATACTTCGTAAATACAGGTTACTTTGACGATAAACCAAGACTATTTATAAATGTCAACAAGAAAAAAATTGTAAAAAGCAAAGAAGTACTAATACCATTTAAAAAATTAGATTTTGTCAAAGTAAAAAATAAAATGTTTGCTTTAACAATCCTCATAATCGTAGTCGGAGCCATATTTACTGGTGTAAAGAAATTAAACTTAGCCGTAGATTTCTCCGGTGGAACAAGTATTACCGTAAACACTACTGATAAAAAAGTAGTAAATGAAATAAAATCCGACTTAAAAGATAGCAAATATAACATCATAAAATCATCATCAGAAAAAGACGGATATAACATAGTAATTGATAACACCCTTGATAAAGATAGCATAAATAAATTAACAACCAATATAAACGATAAATATAAACTAAATAGTGATGTCTATGTCGTAAGTAACGTAGTAAAAAAAGAATTACTAAAAAATGCCATTATAAGTTTAATACTTGCCAGCATCGGAATATGTATATACGTAAGTATGAGATTTAAATTCGATTACGCTATTAGCGGTATTATAGCACTACTTCACGATGTAGTAATTACAATATGCTTCTTCAGTATATTCAGACTAGAAATAGATACCATATTTATTGCCGCTATTCTAACCATTATAGGTTACTCAATCAACGATACAATTGTAACCTTCGATATGATAAGAGAAAGATATAGCAGTAAATACAAAAATAACATCAAGAAAGACGAAGATTTAGATGACCTCGTTAACGATAGTGTTAGACTAACTCTCTTTAGAAGTCTAATGACAACACTAACAACTATAATGCCCGTAATATGCTTAGTAATATTTGGAGCTAGCGAAATACTAAACTTCAATATAGCATTATTAGTAGGATTTATTTCCGGAGTATACTCTTCAATCTTTATATCTAACCCATTATGGTTAATATTAGAAAAAAGAAAAATAAATAAACCAGATAAAAAAACTAATGACGAAGACGACGGACCAGAAGAATTACAAGTTAAAGGTATTAATTGTTAATACATATAAATAAAGAAAGGACAAAAATATGCAAATACTATTAGAAGATCTCATTGCCAATGGAATTATTCTTAAAATGGGATTAAAAAACGAAAGAAGTATCACTAACGAAGAAATCGCTCAGTACAAAGAAGAAGTAATCAAAAATCTAGTATACGGAGGAATATCAAGAGATAAAATCCAAATATCTACCGATAAAGAAAACAAAGACACCTCTAAAATTCTAATCAAAGACGAAAACGGTTACTCATTAAAACAAGATGCAACAGTATGCGATTTACTAAGTTTTAGAAAAGATATGAACTTCAAACTACTTCTTGCTTGTATGGACGATAATGTCGGAGCCAAAGTCTTTACTAAAAAAGATACTAAAAAATTAGTAAGAAAATAAAAATAGGGAGCAGAGAATGCTCCTTATTTTTATATATTTTTTTCTAAAACTACTTGCCAAAATTCTAAAAATTTGTTAAAATTTACTTATAGTACAGAAAGGTAGGTGCAATCTCTCTATGAAAAAAATCACAAAAAAATTTTCTAAACTGCATTTATTAAATGGGGGGGGGGGCTTGTACCGGCAGGTACATTAAGTAGCGGAGCTACTATATTAATTAGAATAGACTATAACATAAAGAGTATGGGAGTACTCTAACTTGTTATAGTCTTTTTCTATGTATTATATAAGGAGGATAAAAATAAGTATGTTAAAGAGATTATTTATAGTAACTTTTATAGTATTTGGAGCTTTCTTAACTCTATGTTTATATAGAACGTTTGCTTATGATACAAGCATAGTAGAGGAAACTCCTAGTACTACTGATTTAGA
>SAMEA104315424__coassemble_525_pt1 | contig 28817 bp, 29 predicted proteins | sample SAMEA104315424__metabat2_high_PE_039 | metagenome-assembled genome bin SAMEA104315424 (sample SAMEA104315424) | gut metagenome | biome: Monkey gut; feature: monkey-associated habitat; material: faeces | place: China | collected 2013
CAAGTAATACTGAAAATACTGCCAACTTCTTACTTATCCTATTATCTTCCATAATTATATCTCCTATTCTTAATCTAAATATAGTATAACAAAAGATAGAATTTATTTCAATAACTTAGAGACTACTTTTTATACTAATTTATTTATTATTTATCTATACCCCCAATAGGGCCAAGAAAAAAAGACCACTTCTAAGTCTTTCTCTCTATCCACTTATCACCATCTACCATCTTTGACACTAGTAAGCTACTACTACTATCACCCACTACATTAAGTAAAGTAGCCGGAGCATCAATAATTGTGGCAATAATCGTTAAGATAGGTAAACACGCTACCGGAAAGCCCATCATTGAAATAATAAGCATCTCTGATATTGTACCCCCACCAATAGGAACCGCCGTAACAAGTAAGGTCGCAACTAATGCTACAAAGAAAATCTTAGATGTCATCCCAATACTCATAAAATCCATATTAAATAAATAAACAAGGAACATAATCTTAAACACACTACCAATAATAGAGCCATCCTTATGGAAACTAGTACCCAGACTAATCGTCGCATCAACAATATCATCACTAACTCCCATTTTCTTTGTACATTCCATATTAACCGGCATAGATGCAGCACTGGAACAAGTCGCAATCGAGGTAATAGTAACCGGAAGAATATTCCTCCAAAATCTTCTCAATCCCCTTTTACCTCCCGCTATTAGAGCATATATACTATAAACAATAAAGAAAAATAAAATACTAACTATAAGATAAATAATAAACGTTTTCAAATATCCAACTATCATACTGCCCCCAAATGTCCCCACTAATACCGCAAAATAACAACCAAGCCCTATCGGAGCATAATACATAATAAGACCAATAAACTTCATCAGCACATCCAACGAAGATTGCAAGAAATTACCCAGTGGCTTAGCCTTCTCCTTACACAAATTCATCGCAATACCAACCAGTATCGATATAACTATTAAGGCAATCATATTATCCTTAGATAGCAAATTAACAAAATCACTCGTACTAATAGCACTAACCGTCCTATCCAAAATAGTAGCATCCTCATCAAGTTCTACTATACTATTACTATCCAAACTCTCCATAATAGCACTGCTCGAAGAACTATCAATAAGCCTAAACGAGTATCCACTTATCATACCAATAACCAAAGCCACTACCGAGGTAACTATAAAGACAAAAATTATACTCGTAAGTATCTTCCCTATCCGTTTCGGACTTTCCATCTTCCATATCGAAGTCGTTATCGTAAGGAATATCAGAGGAACCACTATCACCAGTAGCATATTCAGAAATAGGTCACCAAACGGACTAAGAACTTTAATATCCTCACCAAATATAAGGCCCAAAATACCGCCAATAATTATAAACGCCAGCAAAATAAAAGTAGACTTATAATTCTTAAATACTTTCATATCTCTCCCTTCACAATAATTATATTTATAGAAAAGACAAAATAATACAATATTTTTATATCTTTTTTGGCCCTATCGGGGGCAAATACTAATAAAAACCTCCCCTAAACGAAAAAAAATCAAATTTTTTTCAAAAAAGTATTGACAAAAGCCCTTATGTTATGGTAATATATAACTCGTAAATTACTTATGGCCCAATCACGTGAGTAATTTACAGTGCACAAACCCGTTGCATATAATGCAACATCTATGTTCCAAAAATGGTCGTATCCCCGGCCATTTTTTTATTATATATAATTACTAAATAAAACAGTACAAACCCTGTCCATAAGTTTGTGCTGTCTTTTTTATTATAAATCAATATATTACTTCAAAGTACTAAATTCATCAATTGCATTTAGTATTTTATATATACTAGTATGCGGATTGACATACAATAATTCCTCTCTATTTTTAATAGCTTGTTGTTCAAAAGACTGAGCAACAGTTCTGGCCTTACTAGTCATACTTTCTACTATCTTAAACATATCCATACTTTCTGTATATACACCATTAATATTTTGTAATTCTTTCTTTACATCTTTACTCGTTTGAAATTTCAATTTATTGTTTCGATAATGCATTACAAACCATATCTCAAAAGTTGGTGCCGAGGTAATTATTTCAATATTATTGTCAATACATCTTTGTTCTATTTCCTTTATTTCCCTTATTCGAGTTTTATCTAAATCCGTATCTAATACCATAAAAATTTTACAGTTATCTTCAGAGACAATATCTTCATTATAAATATATTTTAGCAAATCATCTAACATTCCTTTTGGATCTGTACTATTACCAGTAGAAAACTGAATTCTTAAATCCCTATTAGCATAATGTCTAAAATAATAATATTCCGAAGATTTCTTTCCCCCTTCGGAGCAAATAACAATCAAAGGCTTTTTCTTATTATGTTTTAATTGTTTTCTTGCCATAAATCAATATCCCTTATAAATGGAATTGCTCCATATCTTCCATTTATATAACCCTTTTGAACGTTTTCATCTTTTCTGACTGAAAACGAATCAAGGGGAAATAAATCAGAAACACCATTTTTCGGATTTTTTTCTGTAAACCAAATCTGGTCTCTTCTAAGTAACTCTAAATTTAGTAAATTAGTACTATGAGTAGTAAATATCAACTGACTATTAGCCTTATTAATGCTCTTATTATTAAATAACTTAACGATAAACTCCACCAAAGCCGGATGCATACTCTTTTCTAGTTCGTCAACTACAATAATTTTAGTTGTCTCAAAAGCTTTCTTTAAAAATGGAGCAAAGGCAAATAACACTTTCGTACCCGATGACTCGTCAGTAAAATTTAATCTGTAAGTATGCGTATTATCATTGTCATCCTTAACCTCGTGTTCAAGTTCAATATTAACATTTTTAATCTTAAATTTTTCTGCGTTTCTAGCCATTGGTGGTACTAACATATCAACCATTGTACTATCCATTTCTTTCTCTTCATAATTAACCGTTATATCTTTTATTAAAATATCAGCCTCACTTAATAGCTTTAAAGCAAACTCTTTTAGTCCCACTTCTTCATTGCTATAATCCATTAAATCTCCATCCGCTATTTTGTCAAAAGAATTATAAGTATCAATAGCATTAACAAACCATAAATACGCATCTTTCGTTTTATCATAATTCCAAGTAGTAGCAGTTGCTAAAAATAACTTATTTTCTGTATTATTACTTGATAATTCTTCTAACCTACTTTTATCAGTACTAAATTCATAACTATTAGTATTTTTCCTTGTAAATATATTAGTAGGCTTTTGACTATAATAAGCATCTAATACTTCATCATAAATCCTATTTGTATCTGTACTAAAAGAATATCTATACTTAACACCATTTGTAATAAATATAAACTCAAACTCACTAGGTTCATTTCTACTAACCTCATCAAATAAAAATGGTTTTACAAAATTCCATTTACCACTCACTGGTATTAGGTTTGAGTTTCTTACCATTAATATAGCACAAGATAATGCACTTAATATATTAGATTTACCCGAAGCATTAGCACCATATATAGCAGTGGTTTTTAATAAATAAGTACCATTTTCATTTACAACATTATCTGGGTTTTCATCACCATTTCCTTTTTCCATAGATAACGTAACTTTATCCTTAAAAGATAAAAAATTTTTTACACTAAACTCTATAAGCATTTTTATCCCCTCCACAAATATTATATATTAAAAATGCAAAAAAGTATACTTATTTTCAGCATTTTTGTACTTTTTTCACAAATATCAAAAAAATATTACTGTTTTTTAGCAATATTTTTTTTAACATATTATTTTTTTACAATTATTCCTTTGACAATTACACTGAAATTTCAATATTTTTCAGTGTAATTGTCAAGAGAATAGCTTTTATACCCTAAATTAATTTTTCAAAGTTCCTATGGACACCACATATATACCATCATCTCTCTTATAAGAATAATCAGCTCCCGTTAACACCATTAAAAATGCCGGTTCTCCATATTTATCAGTATCAACCTTGTCTTTAAATTTAGTTAAATTATTGACCGCAGATGGTATTTCTCCGGCACCAAGTTTAATTTGGATAGCACCCCACTTACCATTAGCTGTTTCAAGTATACAATCCACTTCAAAATCATTTTTATCTCTATAATAAGATAATCTAGCATCAATAGCATCTGCATAAATTTTTAAATCTCTCATACACATATTTTCAAAAATAAAGCCCATAAATCGCAAATCCTTAACCAAATCATCTCTCTTTAAATTCAAAGTCGCTGTCACAATAGACGGATCAACAAATTCTAATTTTGGCGATACTCGCAAAGGCGTTTTAGACCTTAAATTAAGATTAGTAGCAGGAATATATTCAAGTACACAAAGTTTTTCCAAGGTATTCAAATAATCATCTAAGGTTGGCCTAGAAATACCACTATCCCTCGCCAGCTTTATCTTACTAACACTCCTAGATATATTTCGTGATATATTTTCTAAAACCCTGCTCATCTTTACCTTATCCCTATTTTCTATTTTATCATTTAATAAACCATTAACATAATCCCTAGAAACATCATATTTTCTATCATCATCCATTTTTAGTGCCTCTGGCCAACCACCTCTTCGCATAACCCCAATTAAACTCTCAAAATCCAAAGAAGATACGCCCATAATATCCTCACCATTAATAATATCACTTAAAGACACACTGCCATTTGAATCTCCAGACTCAAATAGGCTCATTGGTCTCATTAACTTCATTTAATATCCCTCCCTAATAACTATTATACTATACATTTTACATTTTGGCTGTCTTTTACTTTACAATTTGGCTCACTCTATCCCCATAATAAAAAGAAGACCCCCTATCAAGCCTTCCCATTACCATTATCTTTTCCAGTCCTAATAAAGCCCTCCAAGTTCCACTCGAACCACGTCCCCATCACTAACAACCGCCCCCACATCTATGCTCTGGCTCTTAACATACCCACTACCACTAATCTCATACTTAACCCCCATCAGCCTAAGTACATTAACAACTTCTTTGTAACTCATCCCCGTTAAATCAATCATCACCCTATCATAGCTACTCGTAAGAAGATACATCCTATCACTCTTCACCATAACCGCTCCCTTACTAGGATACTGATTAATAATCTTATCCCCATTACCCAAAACAACATAACCAATTCCCCTATTATCAAGCTTACTCTTTATACTATTCGTATTCTTATTAAGATAGTTAACAACCTCAAAACTAACATCCTCTCCCATATTAACATTCAAATTCAAATACTTAGAAGTATTAACTAAAACATCCTTAACCGCATCCGATACATAACTACCACTATCCTTCGGTTCCTTTACCGCCATATAAATAATAATGTCCGGATCATCGTACGGATATAAACCAGCAAAAGAATAAATATTCTGCGTAGAGCCCGTTTTGTACCCACCTGTGGTGTAATCAAATATCTGGGCTGTACCCGTCTTACCAATCAAATCATACCCCTCCATATAATAGCTGGAACCAGTAGCAATGCTCGCATCCGGATTAACAACGCTCTTCATAAGGTCCTTAATCTTCTGGATAGTACTCTCACTAGCAATATGATTAACAACCCGTCTCTTGCCCTTGTAAATAGTATCCCCCGTACTAGAATCCACAATCTTATCAACAATATAAGGCTTAATCATATCCCCATTATTACTAATCCCCGTCAAAGCCTGCACCATCTGAATAGGCGTAATATTAATACCTTGCCCATATCCCGCTGTCGCCGCCTCAATATCATACTTAAAATTAATATCCCCCGCTAGCTCCCGTGCCAAAGTAAATCCCGTCTTCTTACCAAACCCATACTTCTCGTAGCAATCCTTAAGCTCCTTCTTGTTAATATAATTTTGTAAAATGTTCGCTACCGCGATGTTACTAGATAGAGCAAAGCCCCGATCATAGCTAATAGCTCCCCAACCGACCTTATTCCAGTCGCTAATCGTAACTACGTCTTCAGGATCATTCTTAGAAGCATAACTCATCGTTCCTGACATATAGGTCTCATCTCCATTATAAGTTCCCTTATCAATAGCACACATATAACTAAATATCTTCATCGTCGACCCAGGTTCATACGCATTATTCACAATCGGATCCAAATACGATGTCATATTCTTCTTATTAGGGTCAAAACTAGGTGTCGACGAGTACCCCAAAATAGCCCCCGTCTTCGCATCAGCAACTATCATAAACGCCCAATCCGCTTCACTCTCTCGCCCTGCTTTCTTAACCGCATTCTCAATAAAAAGCTGAATATTATTATCAATCGTTAAGTACACATCATCCCCATTTTTAGCATCCTCTACATATTCACGCCCATTCGCAATCTTATAGCCATATCTATCCTTCTCATACCTAATATAGCCCTGACTACCCGTCAAAACATCATTATAATACTCCTCAATCCCCAGTTCCCCTGTCAAAACCTTGTCATTATCCTTAGAATTAACCGTATATCCCAACATATACGACGCAAAATCCCCATTCGCATAATACCTCTTCGAACTCTTCACAAAATCAATTCCCGGTAAATTTAACTCCTCAATCTTTTCCTTTTCCAGTTCACTAAGGTTTCGCCCTCCGGGGCCTAGTTCAACCTGATAAGCATCCTTGTTCAAGAGTGCAAGTAAACTCTCTTCACTCATATTAAGAAGCGGAGCCAGTTTACTTGCCGTCATTTCCTTATCCACAACGTGTAAAGGCGTACTACTATTCTCACTCCTAGTAGGAGAAAGATAAGCAATAACCGTATAACTAGCCACGGTCTGAGCTAAAATATTACCATTCTTATCATAGATACTCCCCCTATCAGGATATAACACATCCTCTATAGTATTCCTCTTTTCAATAAACGCCGATAGGGTCGAATTCCCAACCCTCTGATCTCCCAAACAAAGCATTCCCATTCTTACAATAAGACCACAAAAAAGAAGAAAGACAAATACTAAAACCAGTTTATTAAACCTAATCTTATTATTACTATTCATCTTTCCCATACTAATCACCCTTACTTATCAATTGTCCTAATATTATCATTATTATAAGCAAGACCAGCCTCTTCGCTTACACTCTGAATATTATCAAGTGAGGCAATCTCATTAATCTTCATAACCAAACTCTGGTTTTGATCCTTCTTCGTCTGGACATCTTTTTCTAATCTTTGCACCTCTAAATTCATCTGTGATAACGTAATCTGTCCAAACAAAATACCCATAATTAAGAGTAGTGATAAACACATACAGACCTTATTTAACTTCTTTTCAAATCCCTTTTTATTCTTTTTTTTACTCATAATATCAGTCCCTTATTCTCTCAATTACTCTAAGTTTACTGCTTCTTGCTCTATTATTTTCAAGTAGTTCCTCCTTACTAGGAGTAATACCACTACTAATAACCTTATACTTAGGAAGAAGATTATCGGGAACAAACGGCAACTTATTCAAGTTAGGATCCATATAAGAATACTCCTTAAAAATATTCTTAACTTTCTTATCCTCCAAAGAATGGAACGTAATAACACAAACTCTTCCTCCTACTTTAAGCATATCTAAACTATCCCTTAAAGCCTTATCCAAAGTATCAAGTTCGTGATTAACCTCTATCCTAATAGCCTGAAATACTCTTCGAGCCGGATGACCATTTCTAATCTCTTTGGCCGGCATCCCACTTCTAATAATATCAACAAGTTCAAGAGTTGTCTCTATCTTCTTAGTCTCTCTATATTCAGTTATCTTTCTAGCAATACCAACCGCACTCTTCTCTTCTCCGTATTCTCTAAATATTCTAACTAACTCATTAAATGAATACTCATTAACAACGTTGTAAGCACTAAAAGGGTTACTCCTATCCATACGCATATCAAGAGGAGCATCCTTATGGAAACTAAAGCCCCTATCTGCTTCATCAAGTTGTACAGAAGATACCCCAAGGTCAAAGAGCATCCCATCTATAGAAGTAACTCCCCTTTTATTAAGTTCTTCTTTAACGTTTGCAAAATTAGTATTAATAATCTCAAAATTACTAAAATCCTTACTAAGTTTTTCTAAGCTACACTTGCAGGCATAGTCATCCATATCAAACGAATACAAGAACCCCTTCTTAATTCTTTTTAAAATTTCACTACTGTGACCACCATACCCAAGTGTACCATCTACATATACACCGTCTTCTTTAATATTAAGTTTCTCAATACTTTCATTTAATAAAACACTCTTATGCTTCATACTCGGCCCCCTTAAATAAATTTTCACAAGACTTTTCTATCTCTTCTAAATTATCATCCATAACAGTATCAAACTTAGAAGAAGCCCAAATTTCCAGACGATCATTAACCCCAATGATTGTACATTCTTTTGAAATATCCGCATAACTAATTAAAGATGGCGGTATAACTATTCTCCCCTGTCCATCTACTTCACACATAGTCGCACCAGATAGAAAAAATCTTGCAAAATTCCTCGCATCCTTCTTCGTAAAAGAAAGGGTATTTAACTTCAAGGATATATCATCCCATTTATCTAATGAATATACGAACAAACATCCATCTAGCCCTCTTGTAACAATAAGTTTATTGCCTATCTCATCTCTGAACTTTGACGGTATAATCAGCCTATTTTTCGTATCAATATTATGATGATATTCCCCCATTAACATAATAGTCCCCCACTTTCTACCACTATCTGCCACTTCTATACTATTATTCTAGCACCTATACCCAGTTTTGTAAACACTTTTTAATAAATTTTACATTATTTTTAATTATACTAAGTAAAGTGCCATATTGGGATAAGAAGAAAGAACTCCTTTAATATATGGAGTTTCTTATTTAAATATATATTACTTACTAACCTGATAAGGATTACTAATAGTTCCATCACCCGATACAATGGAAACATCTTTGGATAGATATAGGGTAGGTCTTATTAATGAAGCATAATCAGAGCCAGTACTTGTCATATCCATATATACACTTGTTCCATAACTATTGTAAACAATATCAAACACAGTATACAAATTGCCATTGTAAGGAGTAATCAAATGTTCATGGTAAAACTCACTATCTCTATAATATTTACTCATACTAGATGCTATCCAATTTTTATGATCACAACCAGAAATATTACTACCATTATAACAATTACCACCAACGGTCATTATATAATCACTAGGATACATTAGTCCAATATATCCATCCCAATAACTAACTATAGATGTCATCCCCCTTTCCATATTATAAATATTTGAAACAGGCGTATATGGTTCTCCACCAAAATAAAATCTACTTCTATTAATTATTTTTTTTGCACTTGAACTAATACCAAAGTCACTAAAATCAATACTAAAATCAGTTTCATTTTTATAATCGTGAAAGGTACTTACATTTTTATTCCACCAAGCTCCACTATTTAACAGTACTTTTAATCCGTTACCTTCCGTTAAATTATCACTATATGTACCATTCGTTGCAGGTCCCCAATTCCCCGGATTATATCCCCATAATGATGTAGTACCATCTGTAAGTGGTATAGCCTTAACAATTTTTAATCTATAACCTTTTTCATATTCATCATAAATACTTCCTATTATTCTATATAAACCAGTTTGAGTACTCTTGTATTCACCATTACCAACTTTATTCAAAATTCTGCCAACATAAAATCTACTATTACCATTTACAAGAAGCATTTTCTCACAAACTTCTTTAGTTACAGCTCCATTATATGTATTAGTTGTTTCAACATCCCATCCGCTATTATCAACACATTTATTATTATCACTATCCCAAGTTCCATATTGTACAGTAGATGGAAACTTATTTTCTATATACTCATCCAAATAAACATAATTACCGTCCCCCATATCCTGTTTATAAATAGTAGTACAATCACTTCTACTATCAACTTCGTGACCATCATAAGTACATAGTTTCCCATCTATAGCATCCATATCTGGAAGAAGAATAAAGTTGTTGGGATTAGGCCCATAATATCTATAATCATCAGTAGCAGGGATTTCTTCTCCAGTTGCACTATTTTCAGCACTTATAGCATCATGATGCACTTTATACACACCACTTCCACTATCCCCCGTACTTCCATCATCTAAGTTTTGAACAAACTTAGCAGCATTATTAGTAATTCTTTCCATACTAGAATTAGTACCAGTTACATCAAAACTAAAATCAAAAGATTGGTTTTGCATACTACTAGGATTATCTCCACTGGCCCCATCTATATATACATAAAAAGTATAATTACTTTCTGATGTTGTTAAAGAATTATCTTCTGTTGATAATGTAAGCAAACTAATAGTATCTCCGGCCTTTGACGTCTCAAATGTTCCTGACTTAACACTAGTACCGCTGGCATTAACTAAATTATATTTAAAACTACTATTATTAAGTCCACTATCTATAGAGTTTATTTTAAGTTTAAAATCAACCGTTACCGTATCCTTAACTTCACTTTTTAATTTAACCTTAATATCTTTTTGAATTACATTATCACCACCAGTTGTATAACTAGCTACGGGCATTAAATTAGCTCCGGTTATATCCTTTCCATCTGATAATTCTACTATTGCACCTTCTACTGTAAAACTTATATTCGTATCACTAGTACTATTCCAGATAAAGTAACCAAAGGCTACTCCTACACTAGTAACAATAATAGCAATTAAAACTGATACAATAGCTAATTTTTTGTTTGTTTTTTCCACTTCTTTCCATCCCTTTCCTACATAGAAAAAAGATATAACAAATCAGAGTACTCTCATACTCTTATTGTTATATCTTCTATATTTATTATAGTAGCTCCGCTACTTAATGTACCTGTCGGTACAAGCCCCCCCCCCCAAACAAATGTTCGCATTTATAATTTTCTCTCATTTTTTTCATAACGGGCTTGCACCTCTCTTTCTATCTTTCTATGTATCTAAATTATAATATACATTTTATATTTTTTCAAGATATTTTTATAAATTTTCAACCTATAGTGTAAAGCAAAAAGAAAGAACTCCTTTAATATATTGAGTTCCCTCTTTAACATATAATACCTATACTCCTCTTTACCTTCTAGCATTAGCACTATGTAATACACCATTTTGCATATCATTAAGAGCCTCTTCTTTAATACCATCAAGCTCTTTATCAATATCAAAATTTTTAAGCCCATCATTAGATACTAATATATCTCGATGATAAAATATCCTACAATAATTCCAAATATTTATTTAGCATTTCTATTTCTAATTCATTAACTAATTTAACAAAATCAGTATAATCACCAGTTATATGTGCTTTATCCAAAGCATCATAGTATTCTAATCTTTTATCTTTTTTAATAATAACAGGAAGATATCCGTTATTCATTAATGACAAATTCATAACTAATCTCGAAGTTCTGCCATTGCCATCAACAAATGGATGAATTTTAACTAATTCGCCGTGTAATAATGCAGCTCTAATAATTGGATGATATTTTTTCCAACCTTCATAATTAATAATTAATTTTCCCATTAGTTCTGATATAATTAAATAATCCGGTGGAATATGCGTTGCACCTTTTATCTTTACATTTTCATTTCTATATTTACCAGCATTATCATTATCTATTCCTTTTAATACTAACCCGTGAATATTTTTAATATTCCATTCACTAATTGGTTCTTTATCTTTAATAAGGTCATCTAAAAATAATATTGCTTGTTCGTGATTAATAACCTCTAAATGTTCTTTTAATGACTTACCACCAACTGTAATTCCTTCTAAAACAACTTGTGTTTCTCTTAAAGTTAAAGTATTACCTTCTATACCATTGCTATTATAAGTCCACTCTAAATTAATAGCTTCTTTTAATGATTTTAATGTTTCTTTTGATATTGGTCTTTTAGAATTTAATAATTTATTAAGTTTATCAACTTCATCAAAGTAATCTTCATCTAAATCAATTTTAAATTCCGCATTATCTAATTTGATACTTCTTTTATCAGCTGGTTTATTGGCATTAATAGGAATATTCCAATTATTACCAACTTTAACAGCACCTTCAATTCTTCCATCTTGTAATAATTTTCTAATTCTTCTTTCACTAATATTCCATTTTTTAACAGCCTCTTTTGTTGTCATAAATTCCATAATTTTCACCTCTATATACATTATACCGTTACTGGTACAATTTGTCAATAATAATATACCGTTATCGGTATATTATTATGGTAATAAATATTCAACGAACATATAAGGACTTCTAAATTCAGTTGTCAGAAAGAACCCCTTTAATATATGGAGTTTCTCCTTTAACATATAATATCTACACTACTCTTTACCTTCTAGCATTAGCACTATGGGATACACTATTTTGCATATCATTAAGAGCCTCTTCTTTAATACCATCAAGTTCTTTATCAATATCAAAATTTTTAAGTTCCTCATTAGACACTAATATATCTCGATGATAAAATCTTCTATTACATTGATAATATAATCTAATCATATAGTTATCAGGGCCAATATCAAGTATACCATAAGTAGGTTCCTCGTTATTAATACCATTATATAACATACACTCTTCATAATAACTGCCCTTACCAAATAAAATCCTACCATACTCATTACTATCTACCCTAGTACCATACTTATTTTCAAAAGCCTTCTTTATAAGTTCCATTGCCTTTTTATTATTTTCTAGTATTACATTAGAAATTTTATCACAATCTATTATTTTATCAAACCCATTTTTCCAAAGAAAAGTATCCAAATAATCACCCAAAGTTACTATATCTGAACTTTTAATCAGTTGTTCAACCTCACTAGGTTCCAAATAATTTTCCAATTCTATCTTTATAGATTTTAGATCACAATTAAAATAAGCATTATTAATTTTATCCTTACCAATAATTAAACCAATATAATTAGCAATCATCATCTCATCATAGTAACCACCATCTTTAAAAACGTGAGAAGTGGTAAGTCCCTCATTTACAGCATAACCCTTAATTCCTGTTGTTAGTCCATAACCCATTCTTCCCTTTTTTAAGCTAGCGTGTAATTGCTCGTGGGCCACAAGTAAATAATTATCTTTACCAAGTACGGAATATTCATTAAAAGACGAATTATATGAACCACCCCACCAGCCGTGTTCCTTAGCATAATCACTCATCTCTTTAACCTTTACCGTTTTAGCACTTGTATACATATTATATAAATACTTTTCTGTAAAATAATCCGAATATTCATCAATAACATAATTCTCAAAGGAAGCTATTACCGTCTCTTTAAGATCATCACTAACCCTACTATTTTTATCCATTCCCAGTTCAAATAAATACCTAGCCTTATCACGCATAGACATATTCTTATCATTAACTACACTAGTAATACTACTATCATTTTGAGCAAAGAACAAAGTCACATTAAAGTTAAGCGTCGGCAAATAAGTAACAATAGTTGACCCAATAATTAACCCAACAACAGTTTTCTTAACTCGTTGAATAATTTTCTTTTTCCTAAGTTTCTGTATATCTAATAATTCTATATCATCACTAACTACTTTATTTTCCACTATCACTTAACTCCTTAACATATTCTTTTATTACATCCAAAGCCCGTTCATCCTCCACACTAGAAAGAACTATGGTATCATCTATATATTTAAGTTCAGCTGAATATATAACATTACTCTTCTCCCTATATAAAATGTACTCCTTATCTAGCGATTTAATCCTAAAATACTTTAAAACTTCAACCCTTTTTAAAACACCCTTTTCCGTAACTACTTCAATAATTTCACCTTTCATATTGCATCCTTTCCACAACTATACTACAAAGAAATTATAATATACAATCAATATTTTTTCAAGATATTTTATATTTTATTCCAAATATATTTACATTTACTAATATTAATGTATAATTAAATTATAAAGTAAGGAGTAACAATATGGAAAAGAAAATAAAAAGTAAAAATAAGAATAAATGGATAATAATAGATTTATTAGCAGTACCAAGTATAATTATATTAACAATAATTCTAGTAATTAAAAGCGGAACTGTTGACAATGAACTAAGCGTATTTCAAGGAAATGCACCAATCATATATTATATAATTGCCCTACTATTTTGTACAATTCCCAAATTAGTAAGAAATCTAGTTATATATTTCGCTATAACTATAATAATTAGGAAAAAGGAAAAAAGCAACTTAACTTACAACGCTACTACTAATATAAATTATTTTAGAGAATCCCTAAAAAATTTATCACCTTTTGATATAAGTATACTTGCCAATCTTTCAATTGAAAACAATAAAGATATAGCTGCAACAATCTTATGGTATCAAAACAAAGGATATATAAGTATCAAAGACAATCAAATTCTATACAACAATAATATCAATTACAGCGAAAAAGATAAACTATTTCTAAGTTACTTAAATACTAAGAATAATGAGTATCTAAATCAATATAAAATCATAACTTACAACGAATTATTAGAAAATAACATCATTGCAGAAAATAAATATTTTGATAACATTAATAAAATACTTGCAAAAAATTTCTTAATTTTATGTATTCTATATATTTTAACTATATTTCTAACATTACTGTGTATATTCGTTATTCAAAGTTCTATAATAAAGATGATCATATTAACACTTATTGCAATAATTAACTTATTCACCACCTATAAAAAAGTAAGTACAATTATCAAAATTTATATTAATAGAAAATACAAATATATCCGAACTAAACAAGGAAACGAAATAACAACCTATGTTCACGCTCTTCAAAATTTTATACACGATTTCAGTAATTTAAAAGATGCCAATAAAGAACAAGTAGCCCTATGGAATGACTTCCTTGTCTACGCCATAGTATTAGAAGAAAATACAAAAATTATTGACGATATTCTAAATACAGCAAATAACAATCACTCCATTAATTCTTTATGGACAATATTAGAATATGCTAAGCAAGAACTCTAACAACTACTTAGAGTTCTTTTCATAAGCATATCCATTTACTTCCCTTTAAGGATGTTTTCTTTAATAACATTTTTCATACCCATAGATTTAAGTAACTTCTCCATCTCCTCCTCTTCATCAAAATACATATTACAATCATCACCATCCTCATCCCCATCACCATTACCCTGTTCCAAATACTCATCCAAGTCCATACCAAGCATCTCTGCCCATTCCTCTTCCGCTTCCCTTAACTTCTCCTCAAAATCATTCATAAACTACACATCTCCTTCTTTTCTAATTACTCCTAAGAGCCTTAACCGGATCCTTCTTACTAGCCATTCTTGACGGTATCATACCCCCAATTAACGTAAGAACTATACTAATAACTATAAGCACTATGGCGTGAACCGGATTAAGATTAGCTACCCCTTTAAGGTCCGTAAGTGAGTAAAGTAACCCATTCACTGGAACCAGTAGCAAGTACGTAATCCCAATACCAAGTACCCCGCTAAATAGCCCAATTAAAAATACTTCGGCATTAAATACCCTCGCAATATCCTTTTTCCTAGCTCCTAAACTCCTCAAAATACCAATCTCCTTTGTCCTCTCCAAGACGCTAATATACGTAATAATCCCAATCATAATCGAAGACACAACCAAACTAATTCCACTAAAAGCAATCAAAACCACCGTAATCGCACTCATAATATTGCTACTAAGCCCCGATATCGTCTTTGCCAAATCCGTATAAACAACCCTGTCATCCTTATCCTTGCCCCTATTGTACTCATCCAAATAGCCAAGCACACTGTCCTTACTGTCAAAATCCCGCGGATAAATACTGATACTAACCGGATTGACGCTGTCTCCCAAATAGCCAAGCACCATCTCCTTATCCCTCTCATCCTTGAAAACTTCGCCATTTAAGACATTATAATTTACACTACGTGCACTCTTAACAATATCACTATCCTTACTAACACTAATCACATCACTAGTAAGCTCATTCCTATACAAAATACCACTACTATCCCCCACTATCTTGTTACTCTCCTTAGCTCTAATAATACCAACCACTTTAAGAACATTATTACTACTATTATACATCTTCTCATAGTCCGTATTCATAACATAGAATTCACCCATCTTTGTATAATAATCATTATTACCAATAATTTTAAGTTCCTTACCAATAATATCATCAAAACTAAACTTTTCTCCCTCTAAACCAAAGATACTAAGAACATCTTTGTCAATACTATTAGTACTATCTACAAGAATTAATATCTCATTATTGTTACTAGGTTTAGTACCACCAATCAAATCATAGTTACTATCCATATAACTATCTGTTCCCTCCTCTCTTGGAAGAGGCATAAACTTCGTATTATCTACCACTTTAAATCCATTATAACTACTAATAATATTCAAATTAGTTGCATAATTATAAATAATACCACTAATAATATTTTTAGAAATACCTTTTACATAATTAACATAATCATCACTAATATTATTAGTGTGTGTAAGTTTACTAACCATATCATCCTTACTAAAAATCATCTTAGAAGTAGGGAACTTTTTCTTTTCACTATTACTACTTTCTAACACATTTTGGTCTACTTCCATAGCACTACTACCAATAATAATAGGCATATTAGATAAAGCTTCTCTCTCAAAAATATCAATCTGTTTATCAAAACCATTAGATAAAGATAATATCAAGGCAATCCCAATAATACCAATTGAAGAGGCAAAAGCTGTAAGTATAGTTCTTCCCTTTTTGGTTACAATATTATTAAAAGATAATTTTAAAGCACTACCTAGTCCCATTGCTGTCTTTTTAATAACAAAATCTTTCTCGTCCTCCTCTCCTTCTTTCTTCTTACTATCACTAAGCACTTCCCCATCTTTCAGAGTGATAATTCTCGTTGCATACTTCTCCGCAAGCTCACCATTATGAGTTACCATTATAACTAACTTGTCCTTGCAAATATCCTTAATAAGTTCCATAATATCAATACTAGTTTCACTATCCAAAGCCCCTGTTGGTTCATCCGCCAAAATAATATCTGGATTATTAACAATAGCTCTAGCTATAGCCACCCTTTGCATTTGTCCTCCGGATAACTCCATTGGTCTTTTATGAATATGTTCTCCTAACCCCACCTTGTTCAAAGCCTCTATGGCTTTCTTTCTTTTCTTTTTACCTTTTTCTCCACTTAAAGTAAGAGCCATTTCCACATTATCAAGAATACTAATGTGATTAATAAGATTATAACTTTGAAAGATAAATCCTATACAATTATTTCGATAATAATCAAAGTCCCTATCTTTAAAATCTTTGGTACTCTTACCATTAATGATAATGTCCCCACTATCATACCTGTCTAACCCTCCTAAAATATTTAGAAGAGTTGTCTTACCAGAACCAGACGGTCCTAATATGCAAGTAAATTCACCCCTATTAAATTCTAAGTTAATATCAGTAAGAGCATTTTGGACAAAATCTCCTGTCTGATACTTTTTGCAAACGTCTTTTAATTTTAGCATAAAAAATTCCTCCTTTATATTATTATTACCAAAAAAAAGAAAAATTCCCCCCTCAAAGCGGAAATTTCTCTCTTTTTTTGCAAAATTTGACACTTTTTTTGCTAAAAAGTGTAAACTAGTTACCCATTTGCTTCATAACTTCATCTGCAAAATTTTCTTCTTTTTTCTCCATTCCTTCGCCAACTTCGTAACGAACAAATGATAAAATTTTGCTATTTTTGCTCTCTACATATTTGCTAACTTTCATCTTATTTTCTTTAATGAAACCTTGTTCAAGTAAGCAAACTTCTTCATAGAACTTATTAAGTCTACCATTGACAATCATATCAATTTTATTTTCAGCAAGACCTTCGTTAATAGCAGTTTCTTTAAGAATAGTTCTCTCTTTTTCTACTACCTCACTAGGTACATCTTCCTTAGATAGATATGATGGTCTCATAGCAGCTATTTGCATAGCAACATCCTTAGCAAGTTCTTCATCACTTGACAAAACAGCTAATGTAACTATCTTACCGTTCATATGACTATAAGTTCCAAATACTTCACTATCTGATTTTTCTACTATTTCAAATCTTCTAAGAGAAAGTTTTTCTCCAATAGTACTAATCTTCTCGATAATTAAATCATTGATGGTCTTATCGCCACATTTAAGTTCTAAGGCTTCTTCTACAGTCTTAGCACTACTTCCAAGTAATGTGTCCGCGATAGCGTTTATTAAATTAATAAACTCTTCATTCTTAGCAACAAAGTCAGTCTCAGAATTAACTTCCACGATAACGGCCTTATTGCCATTTACTTTTGATAAAGCAAGACCTTCAGCAGCAATACGTGAAGACTTTTTTTGGGCTTTTGATATTCCTTTTTCTCTAAGGTACGTGATAGCCTCTTCCATATTACCGTTAACTTCGTCAAGGGCTTTTTTACAATCAAGCATTCCAGCTCCTGTAAGTTCTCTAAGTTCTTTTACCATACTTGCACTTACCATAATTATCAATCCTTTCTCTTTTTATTTTAAAGCATCTATTAATTCTTCTTTTTTCATTTTTGAATAACCTTTAACTTCTCTTTTTTTAGCAAGTTCTTTAAGTTCTGATACAGTTAGTATTGTTAAGTCAATTTTAGTTTCTTTTTTTTCGTTATGACTTGGCTTTTCTTTTTCTTTAACTACTGTTTCTTCTTCTTTAACTTTCTTTTCAAGAAATCTAGGCATTTTCTTTTCATCTTCTGTTACATAATCAATAATTTCTGCTCCAACAGCCTCAGCTATAGCATTAGTTAATGAACCAATAACTACCTTTACGCTCTTAACAGCATCATCATTACCAGGTATTACATAATCTATTCCATCTGGATCGCAGTTTGTATCGATTAATCCGAATACAGGGATACCAAGTTTATTTGCTTCTCTAATAGCATTATATTCCTTAGTAGAATCTACTATAATAATAGCTTTTGGAAGTCTTTCCATTTCTCTGATACCACATAAGTTTTTATTTAACTTATCGTATTCTTTTCTAAGACCAACTACTTCTTTCTTTGGTAATTTATCAAATGTACCATTTTTTTCCATTTCTTCGATTTGAGATAGACGATTAACTCTTCTTCTAATAGTTCTGAAGTTTGTTAATGTACCTCCTAACCATCTTTCTGTCATATAATACATACCTGTTCTTGTAGCCTCTTCACGGCATACTTCTCCGGCTTGTTTCTTAGTACCTACAAATAGTACTTTTCCTCCATCGGCAACAATTTTGTTTAAAGCTGTGTAAGCTTCCTCTAATTTAGTAACAGTTTTTTGTAAATCCATAATGTAGATATCATCTCTTGTTGAGTAGATGTATTCTTTCATTTTTGGGTTCCATCTTTTAGTTTGATGTCCGAATTGAACACCAGCTTCTAATAAATAGTTCATTGCAACTACTGACATTTTCATTCCTCCTTTTGTTTTCTCTTCCGCATATATCACTCAAAGTAACCACCAATAAGGCACTAGGCTATCCTTGTTAATATGCGTGCTATTTCCGAAAAGCCATAACTATGATATCACAATATTTGGAATATGGCAACCAATTATTTGCAGTTTTTGAAAAAATGTGCCCTATCGGGGGTCAGAATTTGGAAAAACGTAATATTTTAATTCCTCCCCTAATACTTCACTTGTTGCATATATCTTTTTAGCAGAAATCCCATAAAATATGGAAATGTATAAAACTTACCATTAAAACCAATGTTCTTGTTACACAATTTTATACCATATTTAATGTCCTTGTACTTATCACTATCTATAAGATTATTTAAGGATACAGTTCGATTATCATTAGCCTTTACCTCTATTGGCACAAGCGAACTTATATCCCTAATAAAGAAATCCATTTCAAGTGTTCCCTTCTCGCTTTTATAAAAGTACAAATTATACCCCTGTTTTACTAACATATCCGCAACCACATTTTCATATACTGCACCTTTATAAGTATTAAAATTTTGATTTTTCCGTAAATCTTCCTGAGCCTCCTCATCAAGAGAACCAATAAGAAGACCCGTATCTCCAAAATGTATTCTATAATTATTAGGATTATAATTACCTTTCAAAGGAAGGCAAACATCTTCCAAAGCATAACTTATATTAACAATTCCTGCCCTATCAAGCCAATTCAAAACTCCAATATACTCCCTATTTCTTGCTCCGTCCTGTATCTTGGTTATCTGAAATTTTTTATTTTCATTACCTAGAAATACAGGAATATTTTTATATACCGTAAGTATTTTACTTTGGTCAAGACCTCCGGCATACTTAGTAATATCCTCTTCATAATCAAGTAAAATCTGTTGTTGCATCTTTAATATTCCACTATAATTCTTATTTTCTATAAATTTACTTACTATTGCCGGCATCCCCCCAATAACCATATATTCTTTAAAATTTTCAAGCATTACATCATACATAGTTTTAGATAATGGCCTTAGTTCAATCATACATTCTAACATCTCATTAATTACATCATCTTTATAACCCTTAGCCCACAAAAACTCTTCAAAGTCCATAGAACGAAGTGTGTAATCTTCTTTATTACCTACACTGTTTGACTCTATTTTTTTGTAATTTATTCCCATAAGTGAGCCGGAACATATTACATCATACCTTCCGTCCTCTCTAAATGCTTTCAAAGACGTTGCCGTACTTGGACAGTCTTGCATCTCATCAAAAAATATCAAAGTTTCGTTAGGAATTATTTCTAGTTCCGGACGTCGTAATGTTATTTCCTTAATTATTTCATTAACGTTAAATGATCTATCAAAAATAGATTTAAACTCAGGATTTAATACAAAATTTATTTCAACAAAAACCTTGTAATTATTTTCTCCAAAATATCTAATTGCATTAGTTTTTCCTATTTGCCTAGCTCCCTTTACAATTAGTGGCAATCTATCAGAATTTTGTTTCCACTCTATCAAATAATTGTCAATCTTTCTTTTTAAACGTTTCATAAACATTCCTCCTAAACTAATTTTATCACATTTTTCCACATATTTCAATGCCTAAAAATCACATTTTCCCCTTTTTCAACCTTCCTCCCCATCTTCCACATAGCAAAAGAAAAGACCTACAAAATCTTTCCTTGAATAATTGCAGCTATCATTACAATTAGGCAAATAATTAGAAGTATCCTAATTATAATGTCCAATATGAACAAAACCATTTCTCTTAGCTCGTTCGTATCCTTAGGCACCATTGGCTCCATCAAAATTATTACCTCCTTTACTACTTCCCATTTCGTCAATTTATATAATGTACTGCGTTTATAATTATACTACCATCTTCTCTCAAAGTCAATACATAAAATGCACATCACTTTAAAAAAAATAAAGATTTTACTCTTTACTTTCATCAACACTAAAATTTTCCAAATCACCATTCGCAGCAAGTATCTTATTAACACTCTCGCTCACTTCATTAAGCTTATCACTGCATCCTTTGGCGATTTTCATAGCTTCCGTGTACTTATTAATAGCATCATCAAGGCTAACATCTCCACTTTCAAGCTCCTTAACAATCCCTTCTAAATTCTTAATATTCTCTTCAAAACTACCTTTCATCTTCTATTTCACCTCTTTTTCCATAACTTTACTTTTTACTACTCCATTTTTAAAATGCACATCAATTTCACTACCAATTTTTACCGCCCCCACATCAGAGACAACCTTTCCATCCATTTTTACAATGGAGTATCCCCTCTTTAACGTATTAAGCGGATTTAAAACCTCTAACTTATTAATCATATTCTCTAACTCAATCCTCTTATACTTAAAAATCATCTCCGGATTACTCAAAATGTAACTACTAACTACCTTAAATAACCTTACCCGATTAATCTCCACAATACTATTAATACTACTATTAAGCCTATCAATAAGGTTATCCAAATTCTGCTCCTTAATCTCATAAATGTAGCTCGGCTTCACTAAAACATAACTATTCCGCAAATTATTAACCTCTTTCCTCTTCTGGTCAATAAAATTCAAAATAAACGTCCCAAGCTTCCCCCTCATATTGTCAAGATAACTCATAACTTCTATTTTATTAGGCACCGCTAGCTCAGCTGCCGCCGTAGGTGTCGGAGCCCTTAAATCAGCAACAAAGTCCGCTATCGTAAAATCAATCTCGTGCCCAACCGCACTAATCGTAGGAACCCTTGAATTATAAATAGCCCTTGCCACTACCTCTTCATTAAACGCCCATAAATCCTCAATACTTCCGCCTCCACGGCCAACAATCAAAACATCAATATCATAATTATTAGCAATCTCTATCTTCCTCGCTACATCTTCCTTTGCTCCCCCACCTTGCACCAAAGCCGGAAACAAAATCGTCTCGCATAACGGAAATCTCCTCTTAATAGTTGTCAAAATATCCCTAATCGCCGCTCCAGTCGGTGCCGTGATAATCCCAACTCTTCTCGGAATTTTCGGAATAGGCCTCTTTTGGTCAAAAAGCCCCTCTTTACTAAGTTTCTCCTTAAGCTGCTCGAACGCCACGTACAAATTACCAAGCCCGTCTTCATCCATATCACTAACATATATCTGATAACTACCACTAGACGGATAAACGCTAATCTTCCCCCTGACCAAAACCTTCATCCCGTCACTCGGCATAAACTTAAGATTTTTCGTGCTACTAGCAAACATCACCGCATTAATCCGTGACTCCTCGTCCTTCAAAGTAAAATAATAATGACCCCTCGTATGCGGCTTGAAATTCGAAATCTCCCCCTTCAAATAAATGTCCTGCAAATAAATATCCTCGTCAAATTTAAACTTAAGATACCGATTGAGAGCACTAATCGTAATATAATTCCTGTCCACTTCCTCGCTCCTTCCCAACATTTTTATGGTTTGGCCCTATGGGTTCTCACTACATATTTTCCTTGTTATGATATACCTTATCCAAAACACCATTAATCATTGATACAACCTTCTCATCTGAGTACTTCTTAGCCAGCTCAATAGCCCCATCAATAGCCACCAAATCAGGCGTATCCATATTAAGAAGCTCGTAAACTCCCATTCTAAGAATAGCCCTGTCCGTAAAACCAAGCCTATCCATAGTCCAGCCCTCTAAATAACCATTACAAATCCTATCTAGGTACTGAACATTATCTACAACTCCATCGACAATCTCACGAACAAATTTACTGTCCTCATCAATATGCTCTCTAATAATCTCTTCCTTATTATAATCAATATTATTATTTTTATATAATTCTATCTGATATAAAATCGTCATAATCTTATATCTTAGTTCTTTTCTCTTCTCTTTCATATCATTTCTTCCTTCCACGAAGACTATCATATCATAAAATAAAATATTTTAAAAGCCCATTGCGACTATTTTTACAAAAAATTTCATATACTTTAACGATAATTATGAAAAACACTTTTTTAAAATCAGCCGTAATCCTCTTAATAGGAGGACTAATTACAAAAATACTGGCAATGATTATAAAAATATGCCTAACTAGAAGCATTGGCGACGATGGAATAAGCCTCTATATGCTTGTCCTACCTACATTTAATTTATTTATAACCCTATCAACTCTATCCCTCACAACCGGCACTTCCAAAATAATAAGTGAGGGCCAAAGACGGAGCAAAAACATCATCCTCTCTATGCTTCCCCTAACTCTCTTCTATAACCTCTTACTAATGCTCATCGTAATACTCCTCGCCCAGCCCATTAGCACCATTCTCCTCAAAAACGAAAGCACCTACTATCCCCTAATGGCCATCAGTCTGACCCTCCCCTTTATCTGCCTGTCAAACCTACTTCGTGGGTACTTTTTTGGTAAAGAAAATATGCTACCGCAGGTCTTATCCAATATATTAGAGCAGATAGTTAGGCTCGTTCTCACTATATATTTTATTCCCAGCCTCCTCAAATACTCTCTAACTGGAGCCGTAACCGGTGTTGTCTTAATTAACATTGTAAGTGAACTATCATCCGTAATACTTCTAATAATATTTATGCCCAAGACAAATATATCCCTAAATGACTTTAAACCAAATAAAAAAATTCTCAAAGACGTCCTAGATATAAGCCTGCCCACAACCGGTAGTAGACTAATCGGATCCCTTGCCTACTTCTTTGAACCCATCATCATTACATTTACTCTATTAAATGCAGGTTATAGTAGTCAATATATCACTTTAGAATATGGAGTTGTAAACGGTTATGTATACCCCCTTTTACTACTTCCTTCCTTTTTCACAATGGCTGTAAGTAATGCTCTCCTCCCCGTAATATCGAATGCTTACAGCAAAGGAAACATCCAAAGAGCCAGACAAAAAAATAAAGAAGCCATAATAATATGTCTCTTAATAGGTATCCCCATATCCATATTATTTATGGCCTTTCCAAGCTTCTTTCTTAAAACCATATTCAACACATCACTAGGTGCAAACTACGTATTACTAGCCTCGCCCCTCTTCATTTTCCACTACATCCAGTCACCCCTTACCATAACTTTGGGAGCCATAAATAAGGCTGGAGTTGCTATGCGTGGAACACTATACGGGTGTATAATTAAATTAATTCTACTAGCCCTTCTATGTTACCTAAAACTAGGGATGTGGGCCCTAATAATTGCTAGTTCTGTAAATATAATATTCGTAACATTACATCACTTATATTATACCCATAAATACCTAAAATAACTACTTCGTAAGTACCCTTACTTTATGTACTTTATTAAGAGTACCATTAGTAGAAACTGCATCACTTTTTGTGCAGTTTTGCAATTTCTGCACCTCTTTTTTTGCAGTTTTTTCCCTATCTAACAGGTACTTTTCATATAAATGAGCATCACTATTATTACTAAAAGATATCATATCAATATTAGTATCCATAAGTCTATTAAGACTATTAATAAACATAGACATATCCTTATCACTAAAGCCCTTAAAACATATAAAATCACTATCACTAGTAACTATATCTAAAAGCATATCAAAATTATCTATTAAAATATTTCTATCTATCCATTCACTATTTCTCTTAATGTCAAGTCCTAAATCACCACCCCTCTTCTTAATAAGGTAGCACTCACTTGTTCTATTTATAAAGTTATTAGTACCAGCCTTGAACATCATTAGTTCATTTAAAATAAAAATGTTGTATTTATCTATCATCGTTACCTACCTCCATACTAATTATAACACCATTTTCCACTTTTACCTAAGAAAGAAACCATAAGTTAACATTTATAAGTTATAAATAAAAAACAAAGACCCCACCCAAAGTGGAAATCTTTGTTTTTTTTCTAAGCCTTCCTATTATTCTCAATGCTAACCCTTGCAACTAAACCAAGAGCAAACATCAAAGATAAACAGTAACTACCACCATAACTAAGAAACGGTAACGGCACCCCTGTCAAAGGCATAATTCCCATAACGCCCCCTAAATTAATAACAATATGCAAAAATAAATACATAAATACACCAAAAGCTAGAAGTGAATTTCTAAGGTTCTTAGCATTTCTTGATATCTTAAATATCCTATATAAAAGAACAAAGAATAAAGCAAGCACTAACGCTCCAACCAAAAAGCCCCACTCCTCAACAACTATCGGAAAAATAAAATCCGTGTAAGACTCCGGCAAATACAAATACTTTTGCGTACTCTTACCAATACCCTGTCCCGTTAAACTACCATTCTTGAAAGCAATGAAACTATTACAAAGTTGATATCCCGTATCTTCCTGATATCTCTCACAAGGGTCTTTAAAATTAAACCTATCAAGCTGATATCCCTGTAAAAGTTTTCCCTTCGTAGCCACCATAACCAGAGCAAATAACAAAATAGTACCAATAATAAGCTTCGTTACAATACTCCGCTCCCCCCTCTTTGCCGGAACACTATAAAACATAGACATAACAATAGCAAAAATAATAAACGCTGTTCCCACATCTGGCTGAATAGCAACAAGAATAACAACAATCGCACTCACAATAAGAGGCAGTATCAATGTAAACTTATTACTAAGCCGGTTCTTGTACTTATCAAAATAACAAGCCAGAAAAATAATCAGGACAATTTTAGCAATCTCACTAGGCTGAATTTTTATCGGACCAATCTCATACCAACTAGCTGCATTATTAGCAACATAACCAGATATAGTAAGTCCCGCAAGAGCAGCAATTATAACAATAACCATTGGCCACGATAACTTCTTATAAACTTTCGTAGGAAGAAGTATCGTAAAGAAAAATACAAACATCCCCCCAACTAAGAATATAGCCTGTTTAAAAAAATAATAATAAGGACTTTTTGCATACCGCATATAACTCTCCATCGAGGAGGCACTAAGTATCATAATAAGTCCAAAAATAAATAAAACCGCACTCACAATAATGAGAGGTTTATCCATTTTTTTTAGCACTCTCTATCACCTACTAACATAACTATATAATACCACAGATAGAAAAATAAATAAATACTTTCCCCAAAAATAAATATAATTCCCCCTTTTTTCCCCTATTATGTAAAGAAAGCCATTAAGCAAAATCTAACTCAATCCACTCATACGTCCCTATTTCTCTATTTTCATATCTTAATACTTTTATATCTCAATATTTTTACATATAAAGAAAAAGCCCCCCACTTGGGAAGCCCCCTCTAATAAGAATCTATATTAATATTAACCTTCTTATCCATATTAAGAGAAGCCGCAGCCTGAACAATAGTCCTAATGCTACCAATAATTTTGCCATCCTTACCAATAACTCTTCCAATATCCTCCTTGGATATCAAAACCTCTAGCAGAATAACATCATCTTCGCTACTCTCAAACTCCTTAACTGTTACTGTATCTGGATCCTTAACCATCCTCGTAATCATATACTCTGTAAGTTTAACTAAATCCATACTATTTACCTAACTTGCTATTATGAAAAGCTTCCATAACTCCAGCTTTACTTAAAATATTTCTTACAGTATCAGTAGGAATAGCTCCATTATTAAGCCATTTAATTGCCTTTTCAGTATCAATCTTAATGTCACTAGGATTAGTGATAGGATTGTAGTATCCTAAATTTTCAATAATCTTTCCGTCTCTAGGACTTCTTGAATCTGCAACTACTACACGGTAAAATGGTGCCTTCTTAGCGCCCATTCTCTTAAGTCTAATCTTAACTGCCATATTATCCCTCCTTCATTACCTACATTATATCATTAAAAATATCACTTTGTCAACCTTTTTTTGTTACATTTCCCTATTGGGGGTAAGAATATATAATAGATGTAATTATTTAGATATCGTATAAGGATCTAACTCTGTGCCAGTACCCCCTGTTATTACTACATCTTTAGAGAGGTAGAAGACTGGGCGTGCCGAATGAGAATTGCTGACGGCACCGCCTTTGCCGACGAACCCACTCGAACGGAGATAGAACGAGTTATTAGAGTCATCAGAATTCGGCGACATTAACCACTGCCAATTACTGGTGTCAGTGAGCCAATCCTTTTTATAGCACCCTCCATCATAATTATATAAAGTAGTTCCTGTTACGCACGTATTTCCTGCTGCATATCCAAAGTCACTTGGATACATAAGTCCTATATTTCCATCCCAATATAATGGCCTATTAGTATCATACCTATTTGTTCCTCTTTCATATCCATACATTGCTGTTGTATTTACATCACTAGTGGTATATCCACTTAAATAGTATCTACTTGTAGTTACATAACTCTTAGCTTTATCACTTAATTTATAATTAGTAAAGTTAACTGTAGTTGCAGTAGTACTATTATTATAACAACTACCACTTGTCCCATTCCACCATGCTCCACTATTTAAGAGTTTCATAAGCTGACTACCACTTGTTAAACTATTACTATAGTTACCGCTAGTAATAGTTGCCCATATATTGCTCCAACTCCAATCTCCACTACCATTAGTTACTTTATAATCCCAACTAAATGTACTAGTTGTTCCATCAGTTAGTGGTGTTGCTTTTATTACTTTAAGTAAGTTTTGTCCTGCATTTTCTTCATATATACTTCCTATTATTCTATATAAGTGTTTATCTGGGCAATTACTATATTCTTCCATATCTAAACATACATAATTATTAGGACTAGCCCCATAATACCTATAATCAGTACTAGCTGGTATTTCACTGCCAGTTGCACTATTACTAGCCACAATAGCACTATGAGTAACCTTATAAACCCCACTTCCACTATCCCCTGTAGTTCCATCATCTAAAAGTTGAACAAAATCAGACACTACTTTCTTAGGTATCACCTCTTGCCCACTACTTAGTACTAATTCCCCTCCCTTAACATAACCAGCAACCGTTCCTAGTTTTACTGTTACTGAACTAGAACTTGTATTAGTTACTACTAGATTTAAGGTAATATTTCCCTCTTTATCTACTTTGCCTGTACTTTCTCCGGTACTTTTAGAAGTATATTCTATACTAAAACCATCTGGTTTACTACTAGGACTTACCATTTCATAATATACTCCATAACTTATCTTGGCTGGATTAGGATTACCTAGTACTACATCATAGTATTTAGTTTCGCCACTATCTATGGTTATTTGTTTAATACTACTATTACCTATCTTAAATGTATATTCTAAATCAGTAGTACTAGGGGTTTCCTCTACTACACTTGTATCATAAGCAAATGTCCTATATAAACTAAATGTTAAAAAAGCTCCAAATATTATAAATATTATTACCACTAACCTCTTCATATT
>SAMEA104315424__coassemble_528_pt1 | contig 28686 bp, 18 predicted proteins | sample SAMEA104315424__metabat2_high_PE_039 | metagenome-assembled genome bin SAMEA104315424 (sample SAMEA104315424) | gut metagenome | biome: Monkey gut; feature: monkey-associated habitat; material: faeces | place: China | collected 2013
AATTGATTTAAAAAAAGATAAATCATATATAATTGATTTTACCAAGGATGATGAATTAACAAATGGTTTAAAATTGTTTGCTGATTTAGAAAAGACAATATATTATAAAAATGTAAATGGAAGCTTAACAAAAACTGATGATGAAAGCGAAGCAGTTATAAAAATAGTAGGAAATGAAGATGAAAATAGAGCGGTATTAACGATAATTGATAATGGTAATAGAAAAAGTGATGTTTTTAAGGGAGTATTTACTAAATATACGGGTTCTAAGCTTCAGTATGATGGTACGATTGAAGATATAATAAATGAAACAAGAACTGATTATTACACAGAATGTAATTATAATTTTACTTTTAACTATGTAAATGATAAAAATTATGAATTCATAATGGGGGCTAATCAGGTATATAGGCCTAATGGTGGTACTAAGTTATCTTTTAAAATAAATGCGGATTATGAACTATTTAAAAATAACGGAGAAGTATATATAGATGATAGGTTAGTGGATAGTTCTAATTATACGGCGGAAAGTGGTAGTACTATTATTGTATTTAATGATGAATATAGCAATACCCTTATTGATGGAGTGCATAGTTTGAGAGTTGTTTTTGGAGATGAGGGAGAGGCAACAACGGAGTTTACTATCAATAAATCGACGGTTATAGAAAATCCGAAAACGTTTGATAAGGGTATTTGTGAATATGTTATAATCAGCATAATTTGTGTTTTGGGAGCAATTATTAGTGGTGCCATTTTGAAGAAAAAATATTGTTAAATTAATGTTAAATTTCGGTCCAATATAGAGGTGTCTATGTTGGATTTTTTTGGTGCCCTATCGGAGGTAATTTTAGATATTTAAAAAAATAGCTTTTTTTCTTACTTTACACTTTTTTGGTGTAAAGTGGACCAATTTTATACATTAAATAAATGTTTTTGGTATAAATTTGCCTTCCGAGGGGGGAATTTTTATTTTTTTTGGGAATAATAATAATAGAGGGAGGTGATGGGATGATATCGATTAAAGAATGTCTATTCAAAGGTAAAAAAAGTGAACTTTCTTGCATAGATAAAAAAGATGCTGCAAGTGTAATTTTTGAACGGTTTAAAGATTACCTTAATGAGCAAAATGAAAATGAAATTGATTTGGACAAGCTGATGATAAAACTTGATGTTGGAGTTGTAAGCATAAGATATAAAAATTGTTATGTTGCAACAATTATATAAGGAGGTTTTGATGAAGAAAATATTAAAAGTATTATTTATTATGTTTAGTTTTGTAATAGGAATGAGTTCTAGTTATGCGGAGACGGCAAACGTTAATATAACTACTAGTGAATATTATTGGAATAGAGTGTATAATGGCGTTTCTAGTAGTTATCCATTTAATTTGTATGACTTTAATGGTCGAGTTGCGTACTGTATTATGCCTGGCATTCCCGAAGGGTCAACGTATAATGTTGGGGATTACAACAATTCTGGTTTGAGTGAGGACATAAAGGAGCGGATAATGCTTATAAGTTATTATGGATATGAATATCCAGGCCATAGTACTTTCCTTTATCGAAGTGCTGCACAGGAACTCATTTGGGAGACGATAATTCCTGCAGATACTGTATTTAGTACGGGGAGATATACTACGGGAAGTGTTTTAAATAATGAAAGTGAGAAGGCGGAAATTTTAAATCTAGTAAGTAACCATTATACTAAGCCGGCTTTTGATGGGATGACTGTAGATAGTGAGGCTAAACTTTATGAGATTTGGGATTATAAAGGTGTACTTAAAAATTATGATATTATTAGTAGCGATAATAGTGAGGCCTATATTAAAGATAATAGTTTATTTGTAAAACCAAGTGAAGTTGGGACAGTTACGGTTAATCTTAAAAAGAAGCAATATACAGATAAGAATTATGTTGTTTGGTATGGTGCTAATGCCCAGACTATGCTTTCTAGTGGTCGTGTTAATGATGTGTATAGTAATGTTTCCTTTAACTTTACGGGAGGAGTTGTATCTATTGATAAGATAGATAGTGAGAATAATAGTAATATTCCTCAGGGTGAGGGAACTTTAGAGGGAGCTGTGTATGGTATCTATGATGCTTCTGATGATAGTTTAGTTAGTAAGATTGTTACTGATTATAAGGGCCACGGAGAAAGTGAACCTTTGCCTAAATTTGGTAAGTATTATTTAAAGGAAATAAGTGCTAGTATTGGGTATGAGGTCAGTGATGAGAAGTATTATTTTACTAGTGATATTGATAATATTAACTATAATACTACTATAAAGGAAGATGTTATTAAGAAGGATATTATTTTCTTTAAAATGAAGGATTCTGGGAAAACGGGATTAATGTATCCAGAAGAAAATGTGGAGTTTAGTATTATTAATAGTAAAGGAGAGGAAGTCTATAGGGGTAAGACGGATAGTGATGGTAAAATTAGTGTTAGTTTACCCTACGGGAAATATACTATTAAGCAGCTAAGTGGAGAAGAAGGATATGAGTTTATTTCTGATTTTGAGTTCGAAGTTCGCGATAGCGTCCCTTTAAATAAAGTTTTTGTTGATAAAAAGATTGAGGCTAAACTTAAGGTTGTTAAAGTGGACTTGGAGACGGGCAATGTCATTAAGGGTAGTGCTAAATTTAAGATTTGGAGTGTAGATGATGAGAAATATGTTTGCTATAAATCTAGTAATGGGAAAGATGATATTTGTGAGTTTGAAACGGATAGTGACGGGGAATTTATCACACCTATTAGTTTATCAAGTGGTAAGTATATTTTGAAGGAAATTAGCAGTCCTTATGGATATGTTATTGCAAAAGAGGGATATGAGTTTACTATTGATGGTGATACTTCATTTGATATTTTGGATGAGGAGAGGATTTTAACTATTAAATTTGCTAATAAGAAGGTTAAAACTAATGTCAATGTTTCTAAATATGGTGAAACTTTAAAGAATAGTGATGGTAATATTTCTTATGATATGGTGCTAATGGATGGATGTGAGTTTGGATTATATGCTGATAGTGATATTTATGATGAAAGTGGTAATAAGGTTTATAGCAAGGATGAGGAGATTATGAAGTTTAAGACGGAAAATGGTAAGTTTTCTATTCGTGATTTGTTGTTTGGTAAATATTATATTAAGGAATTAAAGAGTATAGATGGGTATGTTCTTAGTGATAAGAAGTATAAGTTTGAACTTACGGGCGATGGCTCTTTAGAAGAGATTAGTCTTGATGTTAATATTTATAATTATCTTTGTAAAGGTTCATTAGAGATTATAAAGAGTGATGGAACTAGTGGAGAAGGATTAGCTGGTGCTAAGTATGAAATATATGATAGTAATAATAATCTTGTTTATAGTGGTAAGACGGATAAGGATGGTGTTCTTAGAGTGGACAACCTACCTTTAGGGGAATATTATTATAAAGAGGTTGTTTCACCTAATGGATATGTGATTGATAATGGTATTTATTATTTTAAATTGGGAGAAAATAGAGAAGTTATAAAAAGAAATATGATTAATGAAAGGATTGAGGTGCCTCGCACTAGTAGTGATGTTTCAATTTGGCCTATTCTTGGTATTTTAGTTAGTGCTTTGGGGAGTGTAGTCTTTAAAAGAGCATTAAATTAGGTTTTTCGCATATTTTTTACTAGGTGAGGATTATGTTTTTTAAGAGCATTCATAGAAATATTAGAATTGTATTATTAATAGTAATAGTGATTTTTATTGTTATTCTAGGTAAGGTCTTTTATATACAAGTAATTGATTATAAGAAACTTAATAGTTTAGCTAATAGTCTTTGGAGTAGAAATCTTCCTATTGCTCCTGATAGGGGTAAGATATATAGTTCTGATGGGGTAGTGCTTGCGGATAATATTACGACTGTCTCGTTAGTTTTAATTCCTAATCAAATTAAGGATAAGGGGGCAGTTGTTCGTGATATTGCAGCTATTTTGGGTGTACCAGAGGAGGCTATTCGTGAGCATGTTTATAAGAAGTCTTCTATGGAAAGGGTGCATCCTGAGGGTAGGAGACTTAGTTATGAGATTTCGGAAAAGATAAATGCTCTTAATTATGATGGGGTATATCTTTTGAAGGAAAGTAAAAGGTATTATCCTTATGATAATCTTCTTAGCCATTCTCTTGGTTATGTTGGGATTGATAATCAGGGGTTAAGTGGGTTGGAACTTTTATATGATGATGTTTTAAAAGGTGAGGGCGGAAGTATTAAGTATTTTTCTGATGCTAAGGGTAAGAGACTTAAGGAGGCATCTGTTTATGAAGAGGCAGCTGATGGTTTGGATGTTTATCTTACTATTAATTTTGAACTTCAGAGTACTTTGGAAAGGGAACTTAATAATGTTATGACGAAGTATAATGCTGATGGGGCTTGGGGTATTGCTATGAACCCTAAAAATGGAGAGATACTTGCTATTTCTTCTCGTCCTGATTTTAATCCTAATAATTATAGTGATTATGATATTAATGAGATTAATAGAAATATGGCAATATGGGCTAGTTATGAGCCTGGATCAACATTTAAAATTTTGACATTATCGGCTAGTGTTGAGGAGGGGACAGTTGATCTTCTTAATGATAGGTTTTATGATGGTGGTAGTGTAAATGTTGATGGGGCAAGGATTAAGTGCTGGAAGGCGGGTGGACATGGGGATCAGAGTTTTTTGGAGGTAGTTCAGAACTCTTGCAATCCTGGGTTTGTTGAACTTGGTAATAGACTTGGTACGGAGAGGCTCTTTAATTATATCAATAAATTTGGTTATGGTAAAAAAACAGGCATTGATCTTAATGGTGAGGCTACGGGTATAATATTTCCGGTAAATAAGGTTGGACCGGTAGAACTTGCTACAACTTCCTTTGGGCAAGGTGTAAGTGTAACGGCAATTCAGCAAATAACAGCAGTTAGTGCAGCTATTAATGGTGGTAAGTTATACACACCTTATGTTGTTAAAAGAATTTCTGCTGATACGGGAGAAATTATTAAGGAAAATAGTCCTAAGTTTGTCAGAAATGTTATTAGTAATAATACTAGTAAGACGGTGAGGATGGCACTTGAAAGTGTAGTTGCTCTTGGTACAGGAAGAAATGCTTATATAGACTCCTATAGGGTAGGTGGTAAAACGGGAACAGCCCAGAAGGTTAAGGATGGCAGGTATATGGTTGGGAATTATATTGTGTCATTTATTGGTTTTTTGCCGGCGGATGATCCTGAAGTTGTGGTATATATTGCTATTGATAATGCTAAGGGAATTACGCAGTATGGGGGTACGGTTGCGGCACCAGTTGCTAAAAATGTTCTTAAAGATGCGGCCTCGATTTTGGGAGTTGAAAAGAGGGAAGATGGACTTGAGAAGGTATATCAGTGGTACGATAAAAAGTATTATTCTATTCCAGATGTCGTTGGTATGAGTAGGGAGGAGGCTACTAAGGCTCTTAAGGATTTTAATGTTGAGTATACAGGAAATGGTAAGACTGTTCGAAAGATGTCTCCAAGTGGTGGTAGTCATATTGCTGTTGGCGAGAGTGTTAGACTATTTCTTAGCGATTAATATGTAAAGTAGTGTTATAAAGTGAAGTTCCTTGTGTAATTATTTGAATTTTATGATATAATGTGATTAGAAATGGGAGTGATTTTGTGTTAACACTTACGAAGTCTTTATTTGCATTAATGATTGGATTTCTATTAACAGTTCTTTTTGGACTTGTTATGATACCAGTTCTTAAAAAAATTAAAATTAGTCAAAGAATAAATGTTTATGTTGAAGCTCACGCTAGAAAAGCAGGGACACCGACAATGGGAGGACTTATCTTTATAATTCCAACTTTACTTACGACTATTATTTTGTTACTACTTAATAAGATAAATTTTTCGGTCAACTTATTTATACTTTTATTTGTATTTGTCTCCTATGGTATGATTGGCTTTTTGGACGATTATATTAGTATAAAGAAAAATAGAAATAAGGGGCTTAGTCAGGGTCAGAAATTATTTTTACAATTTATAGTTGCTCTTATATTTTATATCTTGTTTAGAGAGTTTACACCGGGGGATTCTGTACTTGAAGTTAGTTTACTTCATATTAAGTGGAATATGGGATGGCTATATGGTGTTTTTATACTTTTCCTTTTAGTTGGTTCTTCTAATGCTGTTAATCTTACAGATGGTCTTGATGGACTGGCGGGGGGGCTATCTGCTATTGCTTTTCTGGCTTTTGGTCTTATTTCTTGGGGTAGTTTCTGGATACAGGGATATCAGGATATTGGTATATTTTGTTTTGTCTTAGTTGGCTCTATTATGGGATTTTTGGTATTTAATAGTTATCCGGCTAAGGTATTTATGGGAGATACGGGTAGTCTTACTTTAGGAGCGACACTTGCAACGGTTGCTATACTTACGGCTCACGAAATATCTCTTGCTGTTATTGGAGGAGTATTTGTAATAGAAACTATTACAGTTATAGTACAAATAGTTAGTGTTGTTATATTTAAGAAGAAAGTATTTTTGATGACACCTATTCATCATCATTTCGAGAGACTTGGTTGGAAAGAGGGAGATATAGTTAAGTTATTCTGGATATGTGGTTTCTTGCTTTCATTACTTGCTCTTATATATGGTGTATGGCTTTAGTATAGGTAAAGGGGGATTATGAAAAGGGTTGATTATAAGCTTGTTATAGCTATAGTATTTATTTCATTAATTGGATGTATTATGATTTATTCTTCGTCCTCGATATGGGCGGAGTATAAATTTGGAGATGCTTATAAGTATCTTAAGGCTCAAGTTATGTTTTTAATTATTGGATATGTACTACTATATATAGTAACGAAAGTAGATTATAGGAAATATTTTAACAAAGCAAACATTATATTTGGTGTTTGTTTTTTACTATTGATTTTGGTATTAATCCCTGGTATTGGAACAGTTAGAAATGGTAGTAGAAGTTGGTTTGGGATAGGTGGATTTGGAATGCAGCCTAGTGAGTTTATGAAACTTGGTCTTACTATATTTGTTTCTAAGTATCTTGTTAATAATAGTAGGGACATTAAGGATATAAAAAAGGGTATTTTTCCTATCTTGTTAGTGATATTTTTGGTGTTTGCTTTAATTATGTTACAACCTGATTTTGGTACGGGAGTTGTTATTACTTTTTCTCTTATTGTGCTTCTTTTTGTTAGTGGTTGTCGGCTCGGGTTCTTTGTTAAACTGGGTGCATTGGGTATTGTTGGAATAATTGTGTTAATACTTATTGCTCCGTATCGGATGGAGAGGATTGTTTCTTTTCTTAATCCTTGGTCGGATCCTTTGGGGAGTGGCTTTCAGATTATTCAAAGTTTATATGCTATTGGTCCTGGGGGACTACTTGGTCTTGGTCTTGGTAATTCTATTCAGAAACATTTTTATTTACCAGAACCGCAGACGGATTTTATATTTGCAATTATTTGTGAGGAACTTGGTTTTGTGGGTGCAGGAGTTGTTATACTTTTGTTTGGATTTATTATTTATAGGGGTCTTTCTATTGCTATAAATTGCAAGGAGCTGTTTGGTAAGTATCTGGCTTTTGGTATTACTTTTATGTTTGCTTTTCAGGCTATTTTAAATCTATCAGTAGTAGTTGGACTTATACCGGTTACGGGCGTGACTTTACCTTTCCTAAGTTATGGGGGAAGTAGTTTGCTTATTACTATGGTAAGTATGGGAATACTTTTGAATATATCGAAAAATAATTTTAAATAATCGCTAAAATTAATTGACAGACATTTTTATTTATGGTAGTATATTTGGTCGAAAGAGGTAGTAGTATGAAAGAAAGAAGAGATGCAATATTTGAAAAAAAAGATGGAAAAGCTAGAATTAGTGTATTTGAATTTAAGGGTATTGCGGATGAACGTATTGATGAAACAATAGAAAGGCAAGATCTTATTAATTTAAAGGATAGTATTAGAGGAGCTTTTGCAACTATGGATCCTAAAATTAAGGATAGTATTATTGATAGACTTGTTTTTTGCGAAAAAAGATTAACGGGAGAAGATCTTGTGCAATTAGTAGTTTCTAATAGTAAGTGTTATTCTAGAGATGAGGTAATGGGATGGCATATTAAATTTCCTTTAAATTTAGAATATCAACTTATGGTTAGAATGGTTGGACTTGGAGTATATAAGAGATATAAAAAACTTAATGTTACGGATAATAAGGAATTTTTTGATATATTAAATGAGGATAAAATTGATGTTGATAAACTTTTCTATGCAATAGATAACGAATTTATTAGTGCTGTTAAGGAAAAGGGGTATTATTTGATAGCTTTAAAAGAGTTCCAAAGAATTATTAATAGTGATTTTATTAAGCTTATTGGTAGAAGTAGGAGTGATAGTGGTAATTTTACACATATTTGTGAAGAATGTGCTAATGCTTCTTGTTCGTTAATTAGTGCTTATGATAATAGTATTAAAGTTAAAGATGGGGAAAATCCTAAAGTTGCTAGTAAGCATTTGGGATATCATAGTATTATTACAACTGGATTTGAACGTGTAAATGAATATGGACAGATTTTAGGTCGTGATATTATAGAGTGTACGGCATTTAAAAAAGCTGAGAGTATGGGAACAAGAAATTTAAGAGTTCACGATGCTGAGGAAGCAGAGTTAAAAAGACTTAGTGATATGAGACTTAGAAGAGAAGCTGCTAAGTACAGAGATTATGAAAAAGTAGTAAGAACTAAAAATGGTAATCTTATTAAAACTTTAAAGAGAGAAAAGTCAGATAAATAGTCTTTTTTTCTAACAATTTTATTAAATATCTCCTAATACTTGACATTTGTTCTTGCTTATGATATTGTATAGAGCCATAGGGGGAATTATAATGAGAGAAGAAAAAATTGTTGAAAAAAGAAATGGAGAACTTATAACTAGTACAGTTAAATTTAGTGGGGTGAAAATTAGAATACCTAAAGAAATATCTATGATTAATCGTACTGAACTTGGAAGAATGGGTAGAAGTATGAAGTCTATTATGGGAATTGGCTTGGAAGGTAGAGCAAGGATTTATGATAGAGTTATATTTAGTGAAGATATCATTGAAGGAATGGACTTGATAAATGCTTTGAGAACACAAAGAACGAAAGAAGAAATAAAGATGATGTTTTTGTTCTATGAAAAGTATCCAGAATATACTAACTTTTTAATGCTAATGAGAGTAATTAATGGTGCTATTATTGATAACTTTAAAGCTCTTGATGCTAAAAATGGAGAATTTTATATTTACTTGGATAGTGAGAATATAGAAACTGAAGTTTTGTTTGAAAAATTAAATCCTGAATTAGTAAGAAAACTTAAAGAAAAATATTTATATGATATGGGATTGTATTTGTTTGATGAAATTGTTTCTAATCATATTAATTTTAATATTACAGCATTAAAGGCTAGTAAATATTCTAATGATGGTAAAGCTAAACACATTTGTCAGGATTGTGATAACATTGAAAAATGTGCGAAGACATCAGCACCAAACTGGACTATTAAAGAAGGAAAAAACGAATATTTAATTAGTAAAGGGATGAAATATTATTCTGAAATTGAGACTGGTGTAGAGAGAATGGTAGGAAATACTATTGAATGTCAATATGTATGTGAATGTCAAGAATTTAAGTCACTTTTATCTGGTAAAAAAGCAGAAACGGAAGCTTCTGATAAGATAGCTAGACAAGAACAGGCAATGAAAGACAGACAAGAGTTAGTTAAGAGACTTAAAGAAGAAAAGAGAAAATTAGAAGAGGAAAAACTTTACTCTAGTATTACTCAAAGAGGTAATGTTACTATTAAAATATTAAGACAAAATAGTAAGTAGTTATGAGTATTATTTACTCTTTTTTCTTTTATCTTTATACTAGCCCTTTACATATAATGGCTCCTGTAGGGTAACTTTTGTAAATAGCAAAAATTTACTTTATTTATGAATGGAAATGTGGTAAAATGGAGATAAGGAAAAGAGGATGATTTTGATGAGAGAACAAGAATTTATCCCTGTACTTTTGGGGAGTGATAGAAATGTTTACGGAATGGCGGTGGCCTTTGACGAGGAGTACGGCGTTAAGTGTATTGCCCTAGGTAAGAGTGATTATTCAGAGACTAAATATAGTAAACTTTTGGATCTTAGGAAGAATAGCGAGATAGAGGATCCGAAGGTTTTTGTGAAGGAACTTTTGAAAATTCATAGTGAGTTTAAGAAGAATAAGCTTATTTTGATTGCCTGTTCCGATATTTATATGAAACTTATTATTAAGAATAGGGATAAGTTAGAGGATTATTATATTATTCCTTACATAGATGAGGAATTGATGAACAAGTTAGTTCTTAAGGAAAATTTTTATAAGACTTGTAAGGAGTATGGGCTTGATTATCCGGAGACATTAATTTGTAGTTATGATAATTATAAAGATATTGAAATTCCTTTTAAGTATCCGATTATTATAAAGCCTTCTAATAGTGTTATGTATTGGCAGAGTAAGTTTGAGGGTAAGAAGAAGATTTTTATTTCTCATAGTGAGAAGGAAACTAAGGATATTTTAGAGAGAGTTTATGGCTCTACTTATAGAGATACTTTGATTATTCAGGAGTATATACCTGGGGATGATACGGCTCTTAGGGTTCTTAATGCTTATGTGGATTCTAATCACAAGGTTACTTTTATGGGACTAGGACAGGTTATTTTGGAAGAGAAAACTCCCGGTGCTTTAGGGGATTATGGAGCTATTATTAGTACTTATGATGAGGAACTTTTTGCGAAGATGAAAAAGTTTTTGGAGGATATTAAGTATACGGGATATGCTAACTTTGATTTTAAGTATGATAAGAGGGATAAGAAGTATAAATTGTTTGAGATTAATATTAGACAGGGTAGGAGTAGTTCTTTTACGACAGCGAGTGGCAAGAATATTACTAAATATTTGGTTGAGGATGTTATCTATAATATTAAGAATAAGACGGAGTACCTTAATAATGAGTTTCTATGGACGATAGTCCCTAAGGGCGTTATTTACAAATATGTTAAGAATAAAGAAGTTCTTAAGAAAGTGGATGAACTTTATAGGGAGAAGAAGGTTAGGAACATTATGTATTATAAGGGGGATAGGTCATTAAAGAGGTTGCTTGCGGTTTACAAGCGGGTATACAGTAATTATGACAAGTATAAGAGGTACTATAAATGATTAGGGATAATGATAATGTTAGGATAGAGAAGAGGGGAGATGTTTGCTCTCTTTTCTTTAGGATAATGGATAAATATGGGGATAGGGTTGGTGTTACTTATAGTTTGGGACTTGATGTTAATTTTAAGACGACAAGGAACGGGGAGAGTGAGAGTAAGGAAGTTATAGATGGGGTAGTTAGGAATTATAGGGATTTGTGTGAGATGGCGGGGCTTAATTACAGGAGTTTGGTTAAGTGTGGACAGAGGCATACGGATAATATTGTTATTATTGATGAGGATATTGAGGGGATTTGTATTAATGATGAGAGGTTTGAGGGTATTGATGGGATGATTACGAACCGTAAGGGGGTAGTGCTTGCTACTATTAATGCGGACTGTATTTTAATGGGGATATATGATCCGGTAATGGGTGTTGTTGCAAATGTTCATTCGGGTTGGCGTGGGACGGTGCAGAGGATTGGGGTTAAGTGTATAGAGAAGATGGTTAGTGTTTATGGGTGTGATGTTCGGAATTTGATAGTGGTTATGAGCCCTTCTATATATGAGTGTTGTTTTGAGGTTGGGGAGGATGTTCGGGATTTGTTTCGAGAGGAGTTTAGGGATATAGATGAGGGGGAGTATATGGTTAATAGGAATGGGAAATGGTACATTGATACGGTTAATATTAATAGGATATTACTTATTGGAATGGGGGTAAGGAGAGAGAATATTGTTTCTAGTGGGGTGTGTAGTAAGTGTAATAGTGATGTGGTGCATAGTTATAGGAATGAGGGTAAGGAATATAGGGCTGAGAGTTTGATTATTGGTCTTAAATAGGAAAAAAGGAGATTTTGTGATTTTAAGGGGGTAAAATATATGTAATTTTGTGATTTTTGGGGTTGTTTTTGATTGAAAACGGTGATATAATAGTATTATATTGTAATTGGAGGGATATATGTTATGAGACTAAGACGTAAAGTAGATGATTATTTAATTAAATGGAAGAATAGTGATAATAAAATGCCACTTATAATTAAGGGGGCTAGACAGATAGGGAAGACAGAGTCTATTAGAAATTTTGGCTTAAGTAATTATAAGAGTTTTATTGAAATTAATTTCGCTATTGAAAATAGATATAATGATATTTTTGATGATGGTTATAATGTTGATAATATAGTTAGAAATATTTCTTTTAAGAATAATGATTTTGAGTTTATAGAAAATGATACGTTAATATTTTTTGATGAACTTCAAGAGTGTTCTAAGTGTGCTACTTGTTTAAAATCTTTTAGAGAGGATGGCAGGTACGATGTTATTTGTAGTGGATCTCTTATGGGGATTAATTATAAGGAAATAGAATCTAATAGTGTTGGTAACAAGATTGATTATATTATGTATTCACTTGATTTTGAGGAGTTTTTATGGGCTAAGGGATATAATGATAATCATATAGAAGATATTTATAGTTATATGAGAGATGTTAAGCCTTTGCCTAATTCTATGCTTAATGCAATGTTTACTGCTTTTAAGGATTATATGATAGTTGGAGGAATGCCAGCTATTGTAAGTGAGTTTATTAAAAATAATAACTTTAGTGGTATTTTAAATATGCAGAAGCAAATTCTTCTTGATTATGAAGAGGATATTACGAAGTATGCTAATGGGCTTGATCAGGCTAAAATACTTAGTGTTTATAGAAAGATTCCTATTTTTCTTGGAAAGGATAATAAGAAATTTCAGATTTCTAAAATTGAAAAGGGTGCTAGAAACAGAGAGTATGTTGGAACTATTGATTGGCTTAAAAATGCTGGTATAATTAATATTTGTTATGGATTAAATGAGTTAGCTTTACCTCTTAAGGGTAATTATAATCCTGATGTTTATAGACTTTATTTTGGAGATACGGGTCTTCTTATTGGTTCTTTAGATACTGAATCTCAAAATGATTTGCGTTTTAATAAGAATTTTAATGCTTATAAGGGAGCAATATATGAAAATGTAGTTGCTGATATGCTTGTTAAAGCTGGTTATGATTTGTTCTTTTATAAGAATGAACGTGGTACAATAGAAATGGATTTCTTTATTAGAGATACGGAGACACTTATTCCGCTTGAAGTTAAGGCTATTGATGGAGCTACAAAGAGTTTGAATAGTTTGATTAGTAACAATAAAAAGAGTGATATTAAATATGGAATAAAACTTGGGTATAAGAATATTGGCTATAATGATAAATTTTATACATTTCCTTATTTTCTTGTATTTTTACTTAGGAGATTTCTTAGTGATAAAGATGGTATATCTATGGAATAAAAAGTTATTACGCAAAAGAGTAATAACTTTACAATAAATAGTAATTTATAAAAGCCAGCATTATTTTACTGGCTTTTCTTCTAATCTTAATTTAATATATTTTTCGGCTTCTTCTATATCGTTAAAGTAGATAGTTTTATCTTTTAGTTTCTCATAAGTTTCATTGCCTTTACCTAGTATTAAAACCATATCGTTTGGTTTGGCTATATCAATAGCATACTTAATAGCCTTGCTTCTATCGACTACTATTTCATAATTATCATAATCTCTAATATCCTCTGTCATATCATTTATAATATCTAATGGATCTTCACTACGTGGGTCCTCATAAGTAAATATGGCAATATCAGAGTGGTCAGCTACGATTTTACCGACTTCTTTTCTTTTATAGGCATCTCTTTCTCCGGCTTGCCCAATTACAGTGATAGTTCTATTTTTGTCAAGTAGTTTTACGAATGATAGAAGTTTCGTTATACCATTAGGGGTATGGGCATAATCAACCATAACGTGAAAGTCTTGACCGAGATTAATCATATCAAGGCGACCTTTTATATTGATATTTTGGACGTTTCTTAGTAAATCTTCCATAGAATTTCCTTGCGACAAGCACATTAGGAGACTGCAGGCAAGGTTATAAACATTGAAATCTCCAAGAAGGGGACTGGTTACGTTATAGGTTTGGTCTTTATATATGAAACTGATATCGGTATGATTGGTACTTAGATTAAAGTTATCTATTACTAAATCGTTATCTTTATCCGTACCATAAGTTAGGACCTTCCCTTTACATATACTTCTTACTTCGTTATAGTATTTATCATCTTTATTAAGGACGCAGTAACCGTTTGGCTTCGTTAAAGTCATAATATATTTTTTACAGTTTACATAGTTTTCAAGGGTTTTATGATGATTTAGATGCTCACTAGTTATATTGGTTATACCTATTACATCATAGTATAGGTTATCAAGTCTATTTTGGAGAACGGCCTCGCTACTGGCTTCCATTGCGATAGAGGTGCATCCAGCTTTTATGAATTCGTCAAAGTAGGCGTATAGTTTATCGGGAGATGGAGTAGTGTTGTCAGTACTTTTATCAAAGGCTTTACAACTTCTTCCGTTCGTGCCAATGTATCCGCAAGTGGAGTTATCTAAAAGTGTAGAGATAATAGTTGCTGTACTGGTCTTGCCGTCAGTTCCGGTAATACCATATAGGGTTACTTTATTTTCGGGATGGTCGTAGAACTTCTGTGATATGGGGATGACCTCTTTATTGGGGTCGGCAACCTTTACGTAAGGGATGGAAACAGAGACATCTTTACTAGTGATTAGGGCCGCTGCTCCTTTTTTTATGGCCTCATCTATGTAATCGTGGCGGTCAACGGTGTCACCTTTGATGCAGATGAAGAGGTTGCCTTGTTCGAGGTCCTTGGTGTTTACGGAAATGCCAGTAATGGGTGTTTCGTAGTTACAATTTATTAATTCGTTTAGTTTTTTCATTTTTTATCACCTTTCTGATGTTGCCCTATCGGGGGCAAATACTAATAGTATTGTACTAGAAATATGGGGAGTAGTCAAGGATGGGGAGGGAAATAAATTATAAATATATAAGTGTGTATATGGATATAAAGTATTTATTCTTTAATTTTTTCTTGTGTTTTATAGAAAAATTTTATATAATTTTATTATAGAGAGAATAAGGGTGAATGTATGAAAATAATAGATAAAAAGAAGAGAAAAGGGTTTACGTTAATAGAACTTCTTGCTGTAATTGTAGTACTTGGAGTGGTTATTAGTATTGTAATAGTTGTTTTTTCAGGTAGTAAAGATGAGGCCAAAGTAAAGCTTGCTACGGTTAATAAAGAGAATATATTAAAGAGTTCAGCTTATTATACAGATGAATATAGTTCTACATTGGTTTGGAGTGATAGTGGTAGTGATACAAAGGCTTGTATCCCTGTAAAGGAACTTATAAATAAGGGTTACTTTAAAGAACCGGAAGTAGAAGCTAGTGGATATCTTAATAATAGTGTCTTAGTTACAAAGAGTGAACAAAAGGTTAATAATTATGAATTTAGTACTGATACTAACTGTGGTATTGTTGATACTAGTGTTGATTTAGTGTTAAAGGGAGATAATCCGCTTATTAAGGAATATGGTACGGATTATGATTTATGGAGTGATATAGATATTGTTCTTAGTAATAGTATGGTAGAGGCAAAGAGTATTAGTATTGATAATAGTGAGTGTAATAATACTAAGTCTTTGGAAGTGGGGGAGTATGTGGCCCACTATAGTGTAACTACTTATGGGGGAGCAAGTAAAACCTTAGATAGAAATGTGAAAATTGTTGATACAAAGGCACCGGTTATTTCGTTTGTGACGCCGATTGTGAAGGGTGTGGGGGAAGATTTTGATTTGGACAGTGACGTTACTTATGAGGATGAGGCGAAGTATAAGGATGGCGAGGCGATAGTAAGTGATAGCAAGAGGATTACTTTGGATGGGGCTGATATTGCTAATACGAAGGGGCTTAAGGTTGGGAATTATGTAATTAGATATGAGGTTAGTGATAGGAGTGGGAATATTGCTAGTCGGGACAGGGAAGTTAGTATTATTACGAGTAAGTGGGAATTTGATTATGTTGGATATGAGGAAGAGTTTGTGGCTCCAATAGATGGGTATTATTATGTGGATGCTAAGGGGGCTGCTAGTTTGTATGAACATATTTATATGGTTTCTGGGGGAGAAGTTACGGGATATATTTATCTAAATAAAGGGGATAAGTTAAAGGTTAATGTAGGAGGCAGTAATGGCTATAATGGTGGTGGTAGAACTGATTATGATGGTTCCTCTTATTATGGAGGAGGTGCAACAACGCTTAGAAGTGGTAGTAAGAATTTGATTACTGCTGCTGGGGCTGGTCATCAAGGAACTTTTTGTTCCTATACTGCTGAATCTGAACCTATTACAAATGTTGGTGGTAAATTTAAATATAATCCAATTGGTAGTGCCTGCGTACCTTATGATTATGAAAAGTCAATTGGTGGTTCTGGTAATGGAAGTGGTGGAAGTGATAAAGGTAACGGGGCTGGTGGTAATGGAACTAATGGAGGTGGAGGAAGTCTTAGTATTGAAGATATGAATATAACTAAGACTTGTACAGAGTTTGAACTTAAAAAAGACACTTCAAAAACAAAGATATGTGTAGCTTATGGGGAAACGTGTACAAAATATTATGGTATTGCTAATCCTATTTGTGTACCTGATATTAATAAATGTAAACAATATATTGAAATTGATACTACAACCCCTGTTTGTATTAAGTATATTCATACTGGTTCTTCTACTTCTGAATCTGGTAGTGGTGGTGCTAATAAGGTAGATAGTTCTGTAAAGAATGCTAATTTGATTAATGGTGGTGGTTCTTTGTCTGAAGGTCATCTTTCTATTAAGTTTGTAGGTGATAGTTATGAATAAAAGTGTTAAGGGATTAGTTATTATACTTATTATTCTTATTCTTCTATTAGTGGGGACTACTTATACTTATAATCATTTTAAGAATAAGTCTAGTAATAGTGATATGGAGATTAGTGAAGTTCTTAAGTTAATGATGATTGATTATGGTAGGAAGGTTAGTGGTAATGAGAGGTATAATAAAGAGGGGGAATATTTTGTTTATTTAGATGATATTATGGAGGATAAGGATTTTGATAAGAAGATATTATCTTTAATGGTATGTGATACTAGTAATAGTTATCTTATTATAAGGAATAAGGGTGGTAATATTAGTTATGATACTAATTTGGATTGTCTTATTAATAGGGATAAGGATGGTATTTATTATGGGTATGATAGCTTGATTAAGGTTCTTAAAAGTTATAGTGATATTGTTATGGATGGGTATGATTATAGAGAAGAAGAGAGTGGTACTAGTTATATGATTAGTTTAAAACAGATGGATAGTGATTATAAGATGGATATGTCTATGTTTAGGGATAATTATGATTTGGATAAGTCTTATGTTATTGTGACTAGTAATAAGAGTGGGGATGAGTATAAGTTTGATTATGAGGTTATTCTTAGTGAGAAAGAGAGTAGTAGTTAGGTTACTTTCTTTTTGCACTACCCAAGGGTAGTAACATATAATAGTGTAATACTTGTATTAAATATAGTTATAGATATGGGGGAGTAGTTAATAGTCCCGATAGGGTAATTCACAAAATATTCACAAATTTTATCGTATTTTGTTGAATAAGAGATTATTTGTGTTATAATTGAATTAGAGTAGAGGAGTTGTGATTGTTTATTAGAAGAGAGAAATTTTTATAGGGGCTGGTTGGGTAGTAATTATGAAGAAAAAGAGGTGTTAAAGTAGTATGAAGTTTAGAAGTAAGAAGGTTTTTGTAGTAATTTTTGTAGTAATGTTAGTTGTTACTTGTGGTTATTTTTGGCAGAGTAACAATAAAAATAGTAAAGATTATATAAATAAGATACTAGCAAAGTCAGATTATTCATATTTATCTGCAAATACTAAGGAGTATATAAAAAGAGTATATGAAAAAACTGAGGAAATAATATTGACGGAAAAAAATAAAAAGGATAATACACCATATTTAAACCCTGATTATGATAATTATTTATCATTGTCGGATACAGAAAAGGAAAAAATAGACTTAGTGCCTGATATATATGTTGTAGATTATTCTGATGATTCTACAGATAGTACAACATATCCTTCTAAATATAATTTAAGTAATGTAGATAATAAGAATTATATAACGCCAATAAATAATCAAGGCAAGTCTGGATTATGTTGGGTTTTTGCTTCAGTGGAACAAGCAGAAAGTTACTTAATGGTAAAAAATAATGAAAGTTATTCAGAATCTTCACAAAGATTTTCTATAAGGCAAATGGATTATGCAACTAGTACTGATGGAATAAATAATTATGAAAATGAAAATGGATTTAGACTTTTGACTTCGGGTGGTAACTTTTATATGTCATCTTTAATAATGTCTTATGGGCTATCTTTGACAGATTATACAGAATTTAATGAATTGACAGATAAAAAAGAGCTTGCTGATGTCTTAAATTTTAAAAATTCTAATTATGAATTGAAGGAGTCAATAGTTGTTCCACAAGTAACAAAGGATGCTTCGGAGGAAAGTAAACAGTCATATATTAATTTAGTAAAAGAAAATATAATTAAAAATGGTGGAGCGTATGTTGGAACAGGTTCTCCACAAGGAAACTGTGGTTTTAAAAATACCGATGGAACTTATGCTTTGGTTGATGCTGATAATTGTGTTGGAAATTCAGGTCACGCAATGCAAATTATTGGTTGGGATGATGATTATGAATATTCTTATTGTAGTTCTGGTTCTGAACATCTTTCTGTAGATGATTCGGGTAGTTGTACAACTGGTACTTTAACAAAAGGAAAAGGTGCTTGGATTTTAAGGAACTCTTGGGGAGAAAATTCAGCGTATAAGTTTGTTTATATGGGTTATAACTCATACGGATATGGCATTAATTTTACTTCTTCGTTAAATAGTATGAATGATAGAAGTTGGGATAATGTATATCATAAGAATATTTGGAAAGATGATTCTGTTAATACGCTTAATGATACTGTTGTATTTGATAAAAAAATAAATACAGATGAACAAATTAAAGAGGTTAAATTTTTAGCTGCAAATTCATCTGGTAAATATAAAATAACAGTTGAAAGTGGTGATAATGTATATAAGGATATAAAGACTGTTGATGTTAGTTACCCTGGTATTTATACAGTTGATTTATCTGATAAAAATATATTATTAAATGATTCACAATTTAAAGTAACAATAAACGGCGTTGGTAATTCTTATGTATTTAGTAATACAGTATCTGTATTTACTTCTAATGTTGAATCTGTGCCTGTGATTAAAACGGGAAATATAGATAATAATACATTGAATACAAATAATAAGGATAGTTATGAATTTATTGTATATTCTAATACCAAAAATATTGATTCTAATGAGTCTGTTACATATTCTTTATATAAAGATGGTAATGATTATAGTAACTATATTGCTTCATATAGTAATAATAAGGTTGCTGAAAATAATGTTAACGCTACTTTGTTACTTGATAGAAATACTCCGGTTGGAGATTATAAGTTAAAAGTTAATTATGGTAGTTATGAGTCGGAAACGAATCTTACTGTACCTTTAATATATGACTTAAAGGGAAGTGGAACGGCAGAAGATCCATATCAGATTTATAGTGAAGATGATTTGGAACAAATGAGATATAATTTAGATGCGTATTATTTATTAAAGAATGATATTACTTTAACTAAGGATTGGGTTCCAGTTGGAACTAATACTAATCCATTTAGGGGAGCTTTGGATGGTGGAAATCATACTATTACAGGATTGAAGATAGAAAGTAATGGTGATGATCCAGTTGGATTGTTTGGTTATGTTGATGTTAAGTTTAATTATACTATATATACACCTAATGGATATGTTACTTACAATGATGTTACTTATGTTAAGAACTTAAAAATAAGTAATGCTCAGGTCTCTAATAAGGGGAATGCTAGTATTTTGGTTGGACAACTTATTTATGATACAAATGACCCTGATATTTATAATCCGGGAGATCCGCATTTTACAATTGAAAATGTTCGCTTTATTGATGGTACGGTGTCATCTAGTGACGGAGATGCAGGGGTTATGATTGCCAATATTAATAATGTTGCAAGAGGGTCTGTTACTCCATATTTAGATGTAAATAATATGTATTCTTCGGTGACAATTTCTGGTCGTCATTCTGCTGGATTAATTGGATATATAAATGATTATTATATAAGTGGTGATTGGATAAAGTTAGATGTAACTATGAATAATTTCCAAAATGTTGGAGTAATTGATGTTGATTCTCTCAATGCTAGTTATGATGATAAAAATAATTACTCAATGGTTATTGGTGGTGTTTATGGTAATGCAGGTATAACTTTAAGTAATTATATTATTAATAGTATATATAATGCTAAACCTTATATGAGTGAGTTTGAATATTATTTAAAAGACAAAAATTATAAATATTTTATTGGATATTATGATAAAAGCATCTCTAATAATTTAAAATATTCTGTGTCAAATGGATATTATATTAATGATGTTAATAAAAAAGAAATTACTTCATCTAGTAATATAAAAGATAAGGATATTTTTAAATCGTGGGAAAATTTTGACGATTATTGGAAAATAGAAACTATTGATAATATTGTGAGAATACCTGTATTAAAAGATATTGAATATAATTATACTGATATTTCTGATATAAATATTGATAGATATGATAAGGTATCACTTCTTGATTGTATAAATGGAAAATCCAATTTGAGCTATATAAGTTATTCAGTTGTTGATAATGATAATATAGTTAATATTAAATATGCAAAACCTATTGGTATATATAATACTGATATTGAGATTGATGCTTTGAATAAAGGAACGGCTATAATTCACGTTGTTAATAATTATGATGGATTTGAAAAAGATGTAAAGATTAATGTTACAGCTGATAAAGTTGATAATCCTACTATTACATATTATTATAATACAAGTACAAATGATGAAAGTTATACTCAACAAGTTGAGGCTCTAAAAACATTTGATTTAGATAAGATAAAGTTTAAAAGACCTGGATATACTTTTAAAGGATGGAATACTGTTGCAAATGGAAGTGGAGCAACTTATAAAGATGGTGCAACTATTGAATCAGGAATTGACGAAAATATTAGATTATATGCTATTTGGGAACACAATGAATATACATTAAAGTTTAATGCTAATGGTGGAACGGGAACTATGAATGACAAAAAGGACTTTTATGCTTATGAAAATAGTACTGTGAAAATACCTGCAAATAAGTATACAAAAGATGGATATAGGTTTATAGGATGGAATACCAAGGCTGATGGAACAGGAATGTACTTTACTGATAAGGGAGAAATAACTTTTGAACAATTAACATCTATAGATGGAGTAATAATGACATTGTATGCACAATGGGAAAAAGTAATTACTGATATAACCTTTGATGCAAATGGTGGTACTGTTAGTGTAGATTCTATGAAGATACCTGATGATGGTTATTATGGAGAGTTACCTATTCCTTATAAAGAGAATGCTGGCTTTGTTAATTGGTCTTGTAAGAGTGATGGAACTTCTGTTACTTATAATAGTAAAGTTAGTTGTACAGAGTTAGTTGCTACGTGGGTAGATAATGCTTATACGTTTATACTTGATGCTAATGGTGGTACACTTAGTGCATTATTTGATAGTAGTAGTAGTTACTTACGTATTAATTCAAGGGGATTATTAAGTGCTTTCTTCCTAAATGATAATAAATATACTATTGATAATAATATGTTTGTTAGGAATGATAAGACCTTTAAGGAATGGAATACTAAGGCTGATGGTAGTGGTAAGACATACTTTGAAGGGGAACTAGTAGGTAAGGACGATGTAGTTCTAGAAAATAATACTTTTAAGTTATATGCTATATGGGAAGATTATTTTGATTATAGAATTAAGGATTACTATGTTGATGAGACTAATCATTATATAAGTAAGATAATGGCTGGTACTAGTGGTGAAGACTTTATGAAGAGCATTGAACATAGTGAAAGGTATGGTGTAGAAGTTGATACTAAGAATATAGATGGTAAGGAAGTTATGTATACTGGTGGTAAGACAAGGATATATCAGGGTGGTAATATATATGTAACTTATACTAATATAGTAATAGGGGATGTTAATGGTGATGGGGCTATTAACTCGGCTGATTTGCTTAGAATAAGACAGCATTTACTTGGTAGTAAGTATCTTAGTGGAGAGAGCTTCTTAGCGTCAGATATAAATTATGATAGTGATATTAATTCAGCGGATTTACTTAGAGTAAGGCAACACTTACTTGGTACAAAGACTATTTCATAGAGGAGGAGAAAATGAAAAAGATTAAATATTTAATGGTATCTTTAATATCTATATTTGCACTTAGTTCTAATGCTTTTGCAGCTAGTGCTGGAATTACGGTTAGTTCTAATAGTGTGTATGTTGGAGATACGTTTACGGTTAATGTAAATATGGGAGGGGCTGCTGCGTGGAATCTTCATACAACAGCCAGTGGCCCTGTTAGTGGGTGTATTGTTAATGTTGCGGATGCAACGGCAGATGCTCTAGATACAAATAAGACTTTTAGTGCTACTTGTACAGCAACGGGAGAAGGTACTATTACAATTAGTTTAAGTGGAGATGTTACTAGTGCGAGTGATGGGGTTGCAGTTCAAGTAGGTGGGGCGGCTTATGTTAATGTAAGTAAGAAACCAGCACCTACTCCTGACCCTACACCAACTCCAGATCCTACACCAACACCAACGCCTACACCGGGTAATAACAACAACAACAATAATAACAATACAAATAATAACAATAACAACAACAACAATAATAATAATACAAATGATAATAAAAAAGATGATGAAAAGAAATCTGATAATAATAAATTAAAAGAGATTAGTGTTGATGGACAGAAACTTGTTAAAGTGGATGATAATAATTACACTTTAGAAGTTGATAGTGATGTTAGTAGTATTAATATTAAGGCTACAGCTGAGGACGCTAAGGCTAAGATTAGTGGTGATGGTAAGCATACTCTTAAAAATGGAGTTAATAATTTGGAAGTGATTATTACTTCAGAATCTGGTAAAGAGAATAAGATTACTATTAAGGTAACTAAGAAGGGGGATTATTATATTGAGGATTTGGAGAAGGCGTTAGAGACTAATAATCCGACTATTACTTTAAAGGATGATACTACTATTAGTACTGTGGACTTAGAGAGAATTAAGAAGAGTGGTAAGAAAGTTACTTTTAATTACTATAAAGATAAAGAAATTATTTATAGTTATATAATTGATGGTAATAAGGTTAAGAGTTCAAGTAGTGTCCCTACGGGCATTAAGTTTAATTCTTCTAATAAGAAAGATATACTTAGACTTGCCAACTATGCTGATGGGTTAACGGCTAGTTTAAGTAAGACTATGGATTTATCTAATGGTGTTAAGATTAAGTTATATGTTGGTAATAAGTATAAGAATGGTAATGTAGTTAATGTATATAGTTATATTAATGGTAGTGAAGAGTTAAAGTTAGTTAGTAGTAAGTTAAAGGTAGTAGATGGTTATATTACTTTTGATGGTGATAATGCTTCTGATTACTTTGTTACAACAACTACTGTTGATAATAATAAAGAGGTTACAGCAGAACCTAAGAAGTCTATGTTACTTCCTATAATTGGGGGTATAATTGGGTTAATTGCTATTATAGTTATTATCATCTTTATACTAAAGAAAAAGAAGAATGATAAGGGTGGTAAGGGTAAGAATAAACCTAGTAATCCTAATGGTAATAGTGATATGAAAGTTAATACTAGTAATAGTAATGATTTGGATAATGATTTTAGTGATTTGATTAATAATAATTCTAATAATATTAGTAATCTAAATAGTAATATTCACGAAAAATATGTTAATAATGGTAATAGGTATAGTAATATGAATATGAATAATAGTGTTAATCCTAGTGCTAATGTTAACAGTAATAATGAGAACAAGGATTTGGATTTAGATGATTTAATGAAGAATTTTTAGAGAGTAATAACGATTGTTATTATTCTTTTGTTAAGGGCCCTATTGGGGGTAGTAATAGGGAATTAGAGTAATACTTGTATTAAAGATAGTTATAGAGAAGGGTATTAGTAAATGCTCCCGATAGGGTAAATAGCATATAATATATGGAGGAAATATGAATGGTAAGAGATGTAATAGATGTGGTGTAGTAAATACAATGGATGCAATGTATTGTAGCAATTGTGGGCAGTATTTAGATGGGGGTATGAATGGTAATATAAATAATAATATGAATAACAGTATGAATAATAGTGTTGATATGGATAAGAAGAAGGCTGATAATATGGCCACGATAGCGGCTTTGCTCTTTTATTTGGGGGCTGAAGTAGTTAGTATTATTAGTAATGTTATACCCGGTATTTTAGGGGATTTGATTTATGATATGAGGGGTCTTTGTTCGATTGCTGGTATTGTGGTTATGATAGTTGGTAGGGTTAAATATCCGGATAATAAGTCTCTTAAGATAGTTATGTGGGCTATTATTGTTACTATTGCCGTAATTGTAATATTTGTAATTTTGTATATAGTTAGTGTTACTAGTATTATTGATAGGGTTAGTACTAGTTATGGAATGTTACTTCCTTATAGGGTTTGGTAATATGAATTATAGTTATACTGGTATGAAATATAGTTATATATATTGATATTAGTAAATAGTCCCGATAGGGTAAAATAATTAAAAAGGGTATTGTCATTTGCCTTTTTTTTCTGTATAATTAATTTAAATGGAGGAATTGATATGTGTGGATTAGTAGGATTTATTGATAAGAGAAGTAAAGCTGAGAAGAAGAAGATTGTTAAGAGTATGAGTGATAAGATTATTCACAGAGGACCTGATGGTGAGGGCTTTTTCGTGGATGAGCGGATTGCGATGGGTTTTAGGAGACTTTCAATTATTGATTTAGAGGGGGGTAATCAACCGCTATATAGTGAGGATGAGAATTTGGTTATCAACTTTAATGGCGAGGTTTATAATTATAAGGAACTTAGAGAGGATTTGATAGAGAAGGGACATATTTTTAAGACGGGAGCAGATACGGAGGTAGTGCTTCACGGTTATGAGGAATATGGCGTGGATATTTTGAAGAAGCTTAGAGGGATGTATGGGTTTGCGATTTGGAATAGGAAAGAGCAGGAACTTTTCTTAGTTAGGGATATTTTTGGTATTAAACCGATGTATTATTATAGGGATGATGATGTATTTATGTATGGGTCTGAGATTAAGAGTTTTCTGGCTAATCCTAGTTTCAAGAAGGAACTTAATAGGGAGGCTTTGAAACCTTATCTTACTTTTCAATATAGTGCTTTAGAGGAGACGTTTTTTAAGAATGTTTATAGTTTAGGAGCTGGTAAGTACTTATTATATAAGAATGGGGAAATGGTTATTAATAGTTACTATGAGATTAGTTATAATAATAAGGAAAAGGAAAGGCTTGTTAAGACCGCGGATAGGATTAATACGGCAATGGAGCATTCTATTGAGTACCACAAGGTTAGTGATGTTGAGGTTGGTAGTTTCCTTTCTTCAGGAGTGGATTCTTCTTATATTGTTTCTTGTGCTAATGTTAGGAAGGCTTTTACGGTTGGTTTTAAGCAAGATGGGTTTGATGAGACTAGTTATGCAAGGGATTTGTGTAATATTTTAAGGAAAGAGCATAAGTCAAAGATTATTAGTGCTGATGAGTTTTTTGATATATTACCTACGGTACAGTATCATTCGGATTTACCGCACGCTAATTTATCAACGGTTCCTTTATATTTTCTTTCTAAACTGGCTAGTAAAGATGTTAAGGTAGTGCTTTCTGGTGAGGGTGCGGATGAGCTTTTTGGTGGCTATGGTGAATATGATGAGGCGGATATTTGTCTTGAGTACAAGCGTATTCCTTACTTTATGAGAAGGGGAGTTGGTCTTGTTGCCGAGGCTCTTCCAGAGGGTATTAAGGGTAAGCATTTTCTTATTAGAAATGGTAGTCCTCTTAATAAGCATTATATTGGGCCGGCTTATATTATGAATGAGGGTGAGGCTAATAGTATTTTAACTAGGAAGTACAGGAATGGTATTAGGGTTAGTGATATTATTAAGCCGATTACGAAGCCTTATAGGAAGAAACCGGAGATTATTCAAAAGATGCATCTTGATATGAAGATGTGGATGGTTAATGATATTCTTCTTAAGGCTGATAAGATGACAATGGCTAATTCTCTTGAACTTAGGGTACCGTTCTTGGATAAGGAAGTTTTTGAGATGAGTGCTACTATTCCAACGCAGTACTTGGTTTGCGACCATATTACGAAGTATGCTTTTAGGGAAGCTAGTACCCACAAGATACCGGATGAGTGGTCAAAGAGAAAGAAGAAGGGATTTTTGGTGCCATTTAAGGAATGGATAAAGGAAGAGAAGTATTATAAGAGAGTTAAGGAAATGTTTGAGGAGGACTTTGTAAGCGAGTTTTTTAACAGGGATAAGATTATGCGATATTTGGATGATCATTATAGTGGTAAAAGAAACTGTGCTAGGAAAGTGTATACGATTTATTCATTTTTGATTTGGTATAAGGTTTATTTTATTGATAATTAGTTAATATTAGAGAAGAGGGGTAACGGATTTGGATTGGGGTCTGTTACTTTTTCTTTTATAGGGGAGAGGGATAGGAATATGGATAGTGATAGGAATATTAATAGGAATATGGATAGAGTTAGAGTGGAGAGGGAGTAGTTTAGTTATGGAAAAAGAGTTAGGAAAAAGATTAGGAGAAGTATTGATTGCTATTTTGGGATTTTATTTATATGAAAAAGAAGTGCTACTAGTTGGTATTATTTCGTACTTTATTTTTAGAGTAGTGTATTCTTTTAGTGAGAGATTAGTGTTTAAGGAGTTATTTTCTTCTCTGGATAAGGAGAAGAGGAGGGAGTATTTTCTTAATAGTATTTTGGTGTGTATATTTATAGGTGGGGGATTAGAAGGAATTTTTGCTATTTTGAATAGTTTTTTTAAGAGTATTATGGGTATAGATAATATGGGTTTATGCCTTGCTCTTGGTGGTGGTGTTATTGTTACTAATATGCTGATGAGGTTATTTAGTGATTATCTTAGTTTTCAGAAAAGTGATAAGTTTGGCAATGCTATTCTGAGAGGATATAGATATGGGGCTTGGGGTCTATTTCTTATTTTATTTATAGTCCTTGGTTCCTGTAGGGTAAGAGAAGTGGCAATTTTATATATGCCCTTTATGGTGCTTGGTATTATAATGCTCTTTATTATGGGGAAGAAAATTGATTGGAAAGGGGGATTTAGGGTTAATAAAAGGTGCATTAATAAAATTGGCACTCTAATAAATGAAAGCGTCCAAAAAGGTATGGCAACGAGTTATATTTACGGTCTATTTTTTGTGGGTGCGAGCATTTTGTTGGGGGTGCTGCCACTTCGGTACGGTTATAGCCGAGGGGAGGTTATTAGTAGTATTTGCGGGGTGTATTGGTTTTATATGGCGTTCGTGGGGCTGTTTAGTAGTCTGGGCAGTGGCACGAGTAAGGCGGGGATTAAGGGTTTTTATAGCGTTTTTAGGAGAGGGCTTTTACTGGGGGCATTTTTTATGCTTATAATGGATGCGGTGGTATTGGCAGTTTATGGGGAGCGGATTTCTCTGGGAATGGTATTTTATTTGGCTTTGCTAATGGTATCTATTAGCTGTTTTAGGTGCATATTTAGGGATTTTGGGGAGAAGTATGGCAGTAATGCTGGAAAGGTGAGGGACATTGCGGTATTTAGTGGTATTGTGGTAAAGGGGATTTTGGAGGTACCTTTAATGAGTGCATTTATTAGAATGGGGCAGAGTGCTATTTATGGGGATATTCTTAGTAGTATTATTGCTCTTACACTAGGGAATGTGCTGGGTCTTATTTATATTGTTATTAGGGAGCGAGTTAGTTTAAATGAGCTTACGATTAATATTATTAATTCTTTATATGAGTGCATTATGGTATGCGTAGTGTTTACCTTGATTAGGATGTGTATTCCTCTAAGTAGTAGTAGGGTTGTGGTGTTTTTGGAGATTGGTCTTTATGTGGGATTGGTAATGGCGATGATTAGGGGTAGGAGATGGATATTAGATAGGAGTAAAATAAAGCACTAACCGTGGGGTTAGAGCTTTATTTTATAAATTATACTTCTTTCTTATAAGAGTATCCCATATATTATCTATAATAGTAAGATAATATAAAAGTCCCTAGCTACATAAGTAACTATGACACCAAATAATTCAATTAAAGGCAGTCTTAGCAAACACTAAGTTTTCCTTTCATTTATAATATATCATTTTTTTAATAAAATATCAATAAAAGTGTTGAAAAAAATATAAAAGTTTGTTAAAATGGTGTTAGATTAGAGAAAGAGAGGTGCATCCTTATGTTAAAGTG